>Ga0214543_1012242_pt1 | contig 11536 bp, 13 predicted proteins | sample CNSS2metaG_FD_160094 | JGI IMG/M metagenome (GOLD analysis project Ga0214543, IMG submission 160094) | Root nodule microbial communities from cowpea collected in UCLA plant growth center, Los Angeles, California, USA - CNSS2 | ecosystem: Host-associated > Plants > Roots > Nodule | place: USA...
CTAGGTTAGAAAATCTATTACTTTGTTTAGTTAACTCATGCCACCCGAATTTAACCAACTAAGCGAAAAGTAACACTAGTTCATAATGTAATTAAGCAATGCACAAGGTGTTAACTTTCAAGACTATTGTTTACTCTTAAAGCATCCCTGAAAAACAAACATCAGAGAGACTTGGCAAGCCTCTAAAATCAATAGCCAGAACACATGCACATAAAGATCCAAGGGACTTTTGAAGGTTGTAATGGGGCTAAGGAAAAAGTGTGGAATGTATGCACAAGTTCCTAAGAACCAAAGAAAATAGAGGAGCAATGGCGAATAAGTCAAAGTTAAGCATGAAAGCAATTTCAAACTCCTACAATTCCAATTTGAATCCTCACACAATGTCTAAATCCAAACTCTCTTTTTTATCTTCATTTTTGTTTTAAACTTTTGAGTGATGAAACAACTTCCAAAACCAGACATATAGACATAAATGAAGTTCCAAGAACCAACACTGATATGCACACACCCATACACTTAATTGAGCACCAATTCCATAAACAATTCCAAAGCTCAAAAATTTCCATAGGCATGGTCAATGATGGTTTTTCAAGCTAAGGGCTTGTAATGCGCTATAAGACAATAAAGTAGGACACACATGCTCAAAGGGCTATCGAAGGGATCAATTCAAGTTAGGTTCATTTGGCTAAAGGCTTAAGAGAACAAAAATGTGTAATCATCTCCAAACATGCATAATAATAACGAAGCATCAAAAGAATCAAGCCAAGTCCATTGTATAAGCAATCAAGAGGCATAACACACAAGAAAGAACAGAGAGTGACTACCACAAAATAGGCCTTTTAAGTCTATTATTTCAGGTTTTTTAAGTCTGTTTTACAACATACTTAAATGCAGTAGATTTAAATTTTAAATATGTTGGAGACTAACAAACTTAAAATTTAACTTTGTTGTTGATCAACAAACTTCAATTTTAAGTCTGTTGTTGACCGATAAACTTATTTATTCATCTAAGGTTTACTACGACAATGATGAATGAACTATTTGAAGCAGAAAAGAAATGTAGAAGCTTTTCTTCTTCTCTCGTAAATATTCAAATATATACAACATTCACACATACATATTCAAATTTATTAGTTTATAACTTTTGCACTAAGGGTCATTTGTTGTATAGTGAATAGGAAATATTCTTCATATATTCACACCATATTATAAATAAGTATATTAAAAATAAGAAACCTTACAATATTTCATTTCAAGTTTGTAAAATGATGTTATAATGAATTGTAAAGTGTTTTTTAAAAATAAATTTTAAAATTAGTTCATCGAAAATCAAGATGTTCTCTGCCTTTTAAATTAGATATTGATAAATATCTTTTAATATATAAAATAATAAAGTTTGAATTTAAAATTTGAAATAGTAAGTAAAAAAAATTAAATTTAACATTTAAAATATAAGACATATACACAAATTTAAAATCTATTTAATGAGTATTTTTAATGTTTCTGATAAAAAATATAAAAAATTCAAAACTTCAAAAGATTTTGTCATTCTTAACGATATAATAATTATTAGAAAATATAATAATATTTAATAACAATTTAATTATGAAATAACATAATAAGATAAAATCAATAATAATAATTAAAACAGAATGTAAAGAATAAAAATTATAAATTTTGTAAACTTTTAATAATATGAAAATACTTACCATTTCAATTCCAATCTTATATCAAGATTTCATATTGTGAAATTTGGAATTTGAAATATATATAGTAATAAAATTGGAATTTTAAATTTGAAATTTCAAAAATCCATGAAAATATCCTACATATGTTTGAATTTCAAATTCAAAATCCAAAAAAGTTGTAAAAAAGTGAAATCTTTTTAATGGATCATTTTAATGCCTCTAAATAACTCTTCGATATTTTTAATCTATGAGAAAAGTTTCTATTTAAGATATGAACAAAATTTGGAGATGAAAAATTAAGAAAAGCTTTCACGGTTCTTAATAATATAATAGTATGTTTTAACTCATAATAATATTCAAATAATATCATTATAACATATTAGCACTAATACAGTAATAGTAGTAATACTAATTAAAATATGGTGTAAAACAAAAAATAAATAATTGAATAATAACATCGTTACTAAACTAAAAATAAATAATTATTCTATTTAATGCAATTGTATTTTCAGCAAAAGTTAATTATTAAGCTATTTATACTATTTATTGTTGACATGTGAAGCAAAGGTGGTGTGTCTCATGAAGATTTGATGAAGCTTTTTGAACTACTGAGAAGCTATTACCATTAGAATCAAGCCTACATTGATGAAGATAAGGAGATTTGATGGTATTCATGTTGATCAAGTGTGGAACGTGTGCTCTCCACATGGATAAATCATTAAGAAAGAGTATTTAATGTTTGTAATTCACATTGTAGACCTTGTAGCATTAATTTGATGTATTTGTTCTTTGTTGTGTTTTTCAATCTGTTGACTGATTTTTCAAAAGGTTCAAATGTCTCTTTTAGTCTGTTGAATGATTTTTCAATAGGTTAAAAGGTTGGTTGTAGTAGTATTAAACTATGACTTATTCAATCAGTTGATTTATTTTCTAATCGACTGATTTCATTTAAGTCAAATGAAATCAACCGATTGATTTGGAAATCAACCTATTGAATTTCGTAACAGTTTGACTATAAGAGTTGTGATTTTCAAACGGGAGGTAATTTGATCATTTTTTTAGCGCGAAATTGTTCTAGAAACTTGGGAAATCTCTCTCTTTCGTGATCATTCAGAATGCAGTTGTTGAAGATTGATCTTGGATCAATTCTTAGAGCTTTTAGCTTGTGTTTGAAGCTTGGAGAAGGTGGTTTATGGTAGGGAGGGTTGTGCTACCATTAAGGTTTGTTCTTTCTCAAGCTTTATGTGTCTGCCTGGTGGTTTTCTAGGTCTTCAAGAGGGTTGTTGTTGTGCTGGTGTGATGCTTGTGTGATTCAAGAGTCTTGTGTGTGTTTTTTGCTTATTTTGAAAGTGTAAAGAGTGGAAACTTTGTAAATATTTTGAAATAGTGCAAAGTCAGGCTCAAGTTGCCTTGACAAACTGGATGTAGCTCAGGTTTGAGTGAACTAGTATAAAAATCTTGTAATCCAATCTTTTCTCTAACCTTTCTCTCTTTTATAATCATTTAAAGTTTAAAGAACTTCAGTTTAAATCATTTGTTTCATATTCTTGAGTGTTTTGATGGCATCTGCAACATTGATCATGTTTGCATAATCAATTAGAACCTATCTTGATCATTCTTGTGCATTGTTCTTGGTTCTAATCTCAAATCTGCATTTCTGCATTTTTTCCAGTATTTCAGTCGACTACTTTTCTATTTCAATCGGTTGATTATACCAATACATAATCTGTCTAGTACAATCAATCGATTAACAATATTTTTGACCGATTGAAAGTATACTAACCAGTGGTTTTTTGATGAAGGGTCGTCTCGGATTTCGGGTGTAATTCGTCTAGAACGAAAATGGGTATGAACCCTAAACCGAAAAGGGGGAAAATGGAGGACGTCGATTGGGGATTTTTGTAGAATGGGAGGAAATCACGCCACTTGGAGGAGGTTCCAAGATAAGTGAGGAAGATCCGCCACTTTGAATCGGAGATTCAGAGATAAGGATCGGTGGTTCTGAGGAGAACCTTGAGACTTGAGAGAAAAGTCAAATTTTCATGACTCAAATCTGAATACAAAAGTGTGTCACAATGGCTTATATACTATGGGTCGAAACACCAAAAGGCTCAACAACTAAAGGTCCGATAAAGCCCAAACAAAAACATTACAAAAATTATAAAAGGGTTCTTGTTCTACAATCTGAAGCTAATCTGAGATCTCTTTTAAGGTCTTGGTCATGATTCCATCAATTGCTCTGAAATCCTAGTGACAATCCTGAACCACGCCTCCATCATTGTATACTTGAAAGAGATCTCGGATTGTCACAAGGATTTCAGAACAATTGATGGAATCATGTCCAAGACCGTAAAAGAGATCTCGGATTAGCTTCAGATTATAGAACAAGAACTCTTTTATAATTTTACTAATGTTTTTTCTTGGGCTTTATTGGACCTTTAGTTGTGTTGGGCCTTTTGGTGTTTCGGCCCATAGTATATAAGCCCTTGTGACACACTTTTGTATTCAGATTTGAGTTATATGAAAATTTGAGTTTTCTCTCAAGTCTCGAGGTTCTCCTCAGAACCACCGATCCTTATCTTTGAATCTCCGATTCAAAGTGGTGGATCTTCCTCACTTATTGTGGAACCTCCTCCAAGTGGCGTGATTTCCTCCCATTCTGCAAAAATCCCCAATCGACGTCCTCTATTTCCCCCCTTTTCGTTGTACCAGCCTACTTCACCAAGCTGCTTACTTTTGAGAGATTTGAATCATTTGTGGTTGAGTGTGTCTGATATACTCCTTTGTCTTTATGCTGTTAACTTTTTTACTTATAAGGTATGTCTAGTGGTAGCGATAGTGATAATACTTCTGCATCGGGATCGGGTAGTAGGGGTAAGGAATCAACAAGTGAATGTTGTGGTTATTTGTCTAGTGAGGTGGGAGTTCAAATGGAGGTCGTTCCTGATGTTAAGGAGGACCCCCCTGAAGAGATAGCTGAGAGTAGCTTGCCGACAAAAGTTGAGTACAAGTGGGTGGCTCTCCAGAGGTAAGAACTCAATATTCCCTTTTCATATGGTCCTGCCTACTTCATTCATGGCTGGGTTATGTCCTTGTTTTGGAAAAGGATGCTTCCCCAGATATCGTCTCATTGGAATAAGTTAACACTGTTAAGTGCATTTGCCATGATCAAAGAAGGGCAGAATAGGGGTTCTTCTATATGTATGTGTTCCAGTTTTCGTAATTACATATGTGGATCCCTTTTGATGATTTTCCAATAGGGTTCTAACAACTACTAAATGTCATGCCTACCCAATTAAATCCCAATAGTAAGGCCTTAATCTTAGGCAGAATGGTAGGTAGCCTCCTTGAGGGAGATAAAGGAAGGGGGAAGAGCAAAAATAGAAGAAGTCCAAGAAGAGTTGAAAAATTTAAAGGCCAAGTACGAGGAGGAGAGGGTGGCTTGGGAAAATGAAAAGGAGGAATGGGTGGGTGAAAGGAAACAATTAGGTACGTGGAAAGTCAGGTGTTTGGATTAAGAGAAGAAAATGAAAGAAAAGATTAAAGATTTGTAGGAGGACAATAAGGAGTTGAAGGAAAAATATGCCGATATTGAGAGTGAGTTAGAGAACTTGAAGAAATATATAATCCAAGAGCATATTAATGGTTTTAATAAGGGTTTACGACATGCAGCTTTCTTTTGTAAGGAAGTGGACGCTTCTCATCCCAATTATGATATCAATAAAGATATCGTTGATGAATGCTTAGTGGATGAAGAGGAGATGAGCGCGGAGCAATCTGTGGAGGAGCCTGAAGGTGAAATGTTGATCCTATGGATAAGAAGAAAGACGAAATGCAAGATGATGTAAATGTTACCGCCAACTAATTTTACTTTTTCAATTATGTTGAAGTTTGTAATAATTTTGACCTTTTCTTACTTCTGAACATCTATGCTTGTTTAAATTTACTGCTAATGTGATATATGATGTCCTTTTTTTTACATCGCATTCGACCGTTTACTTTTGTTTTATGTTTTGTGTTAGTTTTGGATATATAGTCGTGCAAGTTTTGAAGTAAATGCTAAAAATATATTTGCCCTCAACTGCTTATCAAAATAGGAGGCGGGGACTGCCAATATTCGTATGTGGTAGTGTTTGAGCGGATATTTAAATGAAGTGTTCACCCAAGACCGCTTTCATAAGAAAGCAGCAGGGAACTAGTATTGGAAAAAGTATTAAATGAAATGTTTGACCAAGACTGCCCATCTAAGTAGGTGGTAGGGAACTAAAATTTGATGGGATATATGAAAAAAACCCAGATTTTATTGAATGTTTTAGGTGCCTCGTTAAAACTCCCCGGCCAAAGCCCTCCTTAGGGACAAAGTGTTGCATGAGGAAAAGGAGTACACGAAGGGTTAGAAATTGTTTAGCTCTTTTACAGTATGACTTTTAACTGAAATAAAATTTGAGGTGTGATACATTCCACGTATTTGGTAACGAAGCTCCTAGCAATTGCTCCAACCTTTAAGCGCCTTCGCCTACATCTTGCCGTATCTTGTATTAGTCGCCATCTTTTCTCCCTTCTTTTTTCCTAGCATTACTCGCCATTCTCCATATCAGATTGCCTTTTAAAAATGCTTGTGGTTGAAGTTTGGAGTTGTACTTTCTTGCTGCTCTTTGTTTGGCTACTATGTTCCTGATTTTTGCCCTTTCTCGTAACTTCGTTGTTATGTCAATGCTTGTATATAGGCTCTCCTTGTCTGCATGTTCACCATAGGTCTGCCTTCTTAGAGAGGGTTCCCCAATTTCCACTGGTATCATAACTTATGTGTCGTATATGAGGCTGAAAGGTGATTTGTTGATGGCGGATTGTGGGGTACATCTATATCCCTATAGCACCTTAGACAATTCTTTAGGCCATTTTCCTTTTGATCAATCTAGTCTTTTTTGTAGGTTAACCAGTATTACTTTGTTGGCGGCCTCTACTTGCCCGTTGGTTTGTGGGTGTTCGATAGAGTTAGTGATATACTTTATTCCTATGCTGATATAAAATTTTGCCAACTCTTTATCTATAAATTGCCGCCCGTTGTTAGTGATGATAGTGTGCGCAACTCCGTACTGGCATATTATATCTTTCCAAACAAATTGCTTGACTTGTTATGCTTTAATGGTAGATAACAACTTGGCATGCTTATGTCCACGCTTATACAACTCTTTTTCAATCAGCACGTAACAGGCTGCCGTGGACAACCATCCTTTGTCTCTTGAACTGGGAGGGTTGCCGGTTTTCAAGTAATGCTTATAGGGCATCATCCGGTTGTTCTCCTGGTCATGTATATTCATGCAGGTTTTTTTCGTTGAGGATGCAGTTAGTGTTTGTTGCAGCAGGGACTTGATAGAGCGTGTACTCGCGTGTTGTCTCCTCATTGTAGTTAGAGTTGATAAGGTTGCGGACTAAATGATAGTACTGGAGGAATATTGGATCTTTGATTTGAAATTCATCGCAGAGATGTCCAACTGTTACCCTGGAGTCAGTTTTGCATGTTAATCTACATACTCCTACCTCTCGTGCTAGCAAAAGTCCGGCTCAGATGGCTTCGTACTCGGCTTGGATATTAGAAGTCTTGAAGGTGAAATGCAAAGACTTCTCGATGAGTATCTGGTTGGAGCCTTCTAGGACGATCCTCACTTCTTCTCCTTTTTGGTTAGAGGAACCATCAACATATAAGGTCCATTGGTCCTCTTCTAGCACTTGTTGGAGGTCGTTGACGAAGTCCAAGAGGCATTGGGCTTTGATTGGTCTGTGTGGTTCATAGCGGATGTTGAATTCTGATAATTCGATGACCCAAGACGACATCCATCTTGCTAGGTCTGGCTTCTAAAGGATTCTTTGGACAGGGTAGTCGGTTTTTACAATGACTTGATGATTCTTGAAATAAGGCCGAAGCCTTCTTGCTGCGTTGACTAAGGATAAGGCCAATTTTTCTACCATTTGATACCTGGTTTCTAGGTCTTGTAATGATCAGCTGACAAAGTATATTGGATATTAGATGCGGGTTGATTCTTGTACAAGAGCGGCACTGATGGTGCATTATGTGGTCTTTATGTATACAAGTAGTGGGAGGTCGATGTTTGTTTTACGTAGAACTAGAGGGGATGCCAAGATTCTTTTTAGGTTATGAAATATATGTTCATATTCTTCACTCTAGGAGAACTTAGCAGACTTTTTCAGAACTTACCAATTTGAGCAGCAATCTGGATATGGTTGTGAGGCGACCTATCATTTGTTGTACCTCTTTCGTGATTGTTGGACTTCACATTTCCATTACGACCCTGCATTTCTCAGGATTTGCGTCGATCCCTTGCTACGTAAGCATGAAGCTCAAGAATTTTCCACCATCGACCCCAAATACACACTTTTCTTGGATGAGTATGATGTTGTGCTTTTGTAACACCGAAAACAGTTCGACTAGATCCTTGGAGTGCTGCAAGTGGTTGGGTGATTTTACAACAATGTCATCTACATATACTTTGACACATCTACCTAGTGGCAAAAAACCTTATCCATTAACCTCTGATAGGTAACACCTGCATTTTTTAGGCCAAATGGCATTACCTTTTGTAAGTAATTTGCATCTTTGGTTATGAAGGCAGTTTTGATCATATTAGATGTGGGGATGGGTATTTGGTTATACCCTAAGTAGGCATCAAGGAAACATAGTACACGGTAAGGGTAAGGGTAGGCGTCTTTGGAGCAAGCTTTATTTAGGTCGGTATAATCAACACACATCCGCCATTTTCTGTTGCATTTCTTCATAAGCACAACATTGGCTAACCAAGATGTGTAATGGGCCTCGAAAATGAATTTGGCCTCTAGAAGCTTTGCTTCTTCTTATTTAGCTGCCAACCTTCTCTGCTCTCCTAATTTCCTCTTTTTTTGGGAGATGTATCTTTAGGCAAATAGGACTGCGTTACTCTTTAGTGTTGCTTAAACTAATGCTTGGTCATTGGAGCTCATTCCCAGACCCAGTTTGAGAGCTTTCCCAAGCGACATTTCTAGGGCGTTGGTTTCTTCCACTGGTTCAATCCGCGAGTCACATCCTCTTCTTGGATCCAGATCTTTCCTGGTTAAGGTGATGCTTGCTCACGACTGTCGTTCAATATTGTTGGCAGTGAGGGTTGGCTCTTTTGGCCGTAAACTAGCAATATAATATTCACGTGCAAGTTGTTGGTTTTTATGGATGGTAATGATGTCACTGGATGTAGACGGGAATTACCATGGATTCATTATGTCATTCAGCACAACAAATTTCAAGCATCTAACACCCACAAATTTAAGCAAGTTGTGACAGAACCGATAAGCATTAAGCTTGAATACACACCATTAATGTGCACAAAACAAGAATTTGAGATTAAGCATGCATAAAAAACGTATTTAATCATGAAAATGCAACCTGAAACAGAGACAAATCCGAACACAATTCAAAAATGACCAACAATCTAATGGTTTCATTTTAATTTCATCAAGGAATCATTGCAAACGAGAATTAGTTGCCCATGGATTTTGAGTTAGGGTTCAACAGAAATTGAGATTCAACCATTCAAATGAGTACAAATTGGTGTAGGAAACCTAAAATGGTGGAGGAAAAGAAAATGTGCAAGGAGAGAAAGGGGAAGAACGAAAATAGTGTACAAAACGTTAAATGCTTCAATATAAATGTTACCCAAGGTGTAGAAAACGAAAATCTCAACAATTAATGTTGTCCACAACTCATAAAATGTGAAAAATGAGTGCAAAGCATGAAAAATTAGCATATGCTTCCATGGCTCAGCTTAAAAGCTTCAAAAACCTAAAAATGGAGAGTGAAAAGATGATGGTGGCTAGAAACAAGCTCCAAAATCGCTCGCAACTTAAGTTCATGAATGGTAGTTGACAATCGAAGTAGACGTTATCCACAAATGGTTCGGGCTTTAGTGCTAGGGCCATACACTGAAGAATTATCTCTTGTGTTAATTTTCTTGAACATGAGGGCTGCCTTACGAAATCGATCGATGAAGGCTCTCAACGTCTCATCTTTTTTTTTGTCTAACGATGAAGAGGGATAAAGGGGTAGCCGAGTGAGGGTGGCTTTTAGCAAATTGGGTCATGAAGACGTGGAATAAAGTGTCAAAGCAGTCGATCGAGTACGGTGGTAGGGATGTGAACCATTCCAATGTTGGTCCCTTGAGGGTGGTGGGAAAGGCCTTGCACATGACAACATCTTCAGTTGTGTACAAGTAGACATTGTTGACATATATCTTGACATGTTCATCAGGGTGTGTGCCTCCCCCACAACGTTCCAGCATAAAGGCTTCCCACTGGGTGGGGAGTGGAGTTTCCATGATGCCATTAATAAAGGGATGGTGGCGCTTGTGTGGGTGTGCCGGTATAGGATGACGGATAATGGTTGGGAAGGTCGTGGTGTGGTAGTGCGGGGGGATATGGTTAGTTAGGAGGGTAGGTGTATAATGGATTGTGGATAAGGTGTGGGGTGTAGGATTGTACTCGCTTTCCTCTTCAGTTGGCTGAAACACAAGTGTTTTAGAGTCTACTTGGACCTCCTTCTCTTTGCCCTCCTGGGTGGCGTGATGAAGGATTATCTTGTTTCCTTTTAGAGTTATGAATATGGTGAAGTTGTTTAAGAAAGCTTTTTGAAAATTCCCACTGGACATTAAGATAGCATGCTATCTAAATGTGAAGGTTCATTTCTCAAGCTTATGAAAGGAAGAAGAGAGTTGGATTCAAGCTTAAACACACACGGCAATAACAACACTAAAGAGCAAAATGAAAGAAGAAACAATAAAAATGGAAAGCATAGAAGATGCAGAATGGAAGAAGCACGCCACCCATAGGGGGGGATCTAAGCCAACCAAGCCCTAGAGATGAGTGACGGTGCTGCCACTTGCAAGCAAGATAAGGCAAAGGTGAGTTCACTTCTAGGAAGGAGAGCTCACAAAAATTGGTGGTTGAATGCAAAAAGTTTATAACAAAATGATCAACCCTTTTACAAGACAAGGAGCACCCTTTAAATAGGAGTTCATAGGGGTCCTTTAGCAAATATAAAAACATGAAAAAGGATTAACTAGGAAACCTTAAACCTAATGTGAGAGTGAGTCTTGGCCAAGTGAAGGGAGATGATTCGTGGAGGCATTCCCATGAGGATTCTAGGCCAAAAGAGGAAGGAGACCAAGTGACCTTCTAAGGCATAAACCACAAAGGCAAAAGAAGACAAGGTACATGTCTACTTTTGCTTTTGCTTTATGCTTTTTGCTTTCCTCTCTCTTCCACTTCATCCTAGTGCTCCAATCACCAAGTGCCACCTAGCCATGCTCTACTTTCTGTTAATTACCTACAAAACAAGACAAACAAGGATTAGCATGTTGGTTTAAGTTAATCTAATCTTGGTCAAAGGTCAACTTTGGATCAAAGTCAACAAGTCAACCAAAACAAATCAACTAGAAACCAACTTAGGGAATTCAAACTAAAGTAATGCAAAACAAAGATAAAGGTGATGGAATAGAAGACTCCCCCTCTAGACATGCTTCTAGTGATCCTTCTTGAGAGAGTTTCTAAGGAGGTGGTTATGCCTTCATCATTGTCCTCTTCTTGGAGAGAATTCGACCACGAATTCTTAAACCCTACATCAAAAGGAGAAAGGTCACAAACATTAAATGAGTTACTTATGTTGTAGCTTGGGGGTAAGTCTAACTCATAAGCATTGTTGTTAATTCTCCTAATGACTTGAAAGGGGCCATCCCCTCTAGGGAGGAGCTTAGACTTCCTTTGAGTAGGGAATCTCTCCTTTCTCAAATGAAGCCAAACCCAATCTC
>Ga0214543_1012250_pt1 | contig 11531 bp, 4 predicted proteins | sample CNSS2metaG_FD_160094 | JGI IMG/M metagenome (GOLD analysis project Ga0214543, IMG submission 160094) | Root nodule microbial communities from cowpea collected in UCLA plant growth center, Los Angeles, California, USA - CNSS2 | ecosystem: Host-associated > Plants > Roots > Nodule | place: USA...
GTATGAAATATTTTTAGTTTTTTCCGTTGTATGCACGTTGACCATTATTTACATGTGTTTTTCAGTTGTCAGTATTTTGATTGTTATACATTCAGGAAAAAAAATAAGTGGTATTAGTTCGGGTATGATAAAAGTATTATGAGAAATATTGGAAATAAGAGTTCTAGTTTTTGGTTAATTTGTTGCTGCAAGTGATCCTAATACTTCTTGGCAACACAAGAAAGTACACTGCTAATAGATGACTGCAATTAGTTGTGTGGTTGACTTATCTGTCAGCTTGTTGGATTGTTGTCTATGCTTGGGCATTCGTTCTCAAGACAACAAAACTGCTATTAAAGGAGAAAGAAAGTGTGTGGTATGTGGTGTTTGATGCTAGTAGACTAACTAATTTTGGAGTCTTTAGGAGCGGAAAAGAATAAAAAGAGAGAAAATCAAAAATTATACCAAAGGTTTGGGGGAGATGTTGTGCGTAAGCCAAGGTAGTGATCTTAATTATGATAAGTGTTGAAAACCACACACTAAAAAAATAATCTCTCGAAGCGGAAATAGATACACAACTAAGAACATAAAATATAAATTAAAGCACATAAGAAATCTACGGTGGTTCGACAACTCATATCCAACCACTCATGCGCATCACCGAAAGGTGCAACATGCAATGTTGATTTTGGTCAGCATCTCAAAAGTGTTCATCTCTTGATTATAAATCTTTGGTGAGAACCTCAACTCTCATACATTGCACTAAGAAAATCATCTCTTCAAGCGAAAGCACACCTACCGATAAAATTGCAAACTGCAAACCCTTTCATGACACAACTACCCAAGTCTCTCCATCCATCATCGACCTAAGAGACCTATTGGAAACAACTCCAAAAGCAACTCTTTAATTCTAATTATTTCTCTAATGTTATGAAATGAAGCTAATAAGAGAGAATAAGGAGAGGAAGAATAGAGAATGAGAGAATAAAAAACAACTTTTATGTGTGTCTTATTATGGGTAGGAAGAGAGAGTCCTACTTATGAGATAATTCTCAAGTGAAAAAAAACGTGAGAGAGGAGAAAGGACCAATTATAACGACGGAGAAAGAAATGACAGAAACAAAGGATATTTTTTATTTGTACGAAGCCCACGAAAATTTACGAGAAGCAATGGGGGTGCAGGAAGAATATCGAACACGGACCCTCTTTAAGTTTTTTGGAAAGTAAAGGCCAGCACAATTATTCTATGTGTTTCAGGCGAGGGGGCTAAGCCTGCGTTCGGTGTTGTGTCCCGTTGGGTGCGAATCGTTCTTGTGCTCGCTGTGTCTAATCGGAGCCGTCTCTGTGTCTTATCAGAGGTAATTTTCTTGGTCTCTCTGTTTAATTTCAACTGAACCAATGTCTTGATAAAACCTAGGATCAGTTTTTCCTCTATATTGTTAACATGTTAGAAAATGAATATTTTTTGAAGAAATTATAGATGCATTTCATTTAAGAAGCTTTCTCTAATGCAAGCAAAACTCTTTCCTGACAAAGAATCAAACCATTTATCCAAAAAGTATCAGGATTAAGGAGACCAAGATAGCAAGATTGGTGGACTTCTAAACTTCCAATTTTTTTTTCAAAGACTCTTCCTTAGTTCATATCACCAAACCTAGATATTTCATATGTAAACATTAGACCACTTTATCATTCATGCATTTGGTTATACAATTTTTTCAATGATACATCAGCTCCACTCTGTATAGTCATTTACACCCGCGCCTACGGAATGCATGCTATGATTTCGATAATTGCTACTTGTCCTTCATCTTTTTGTTTGCAATGGCGTAATAGGAAATGAGTATGATATGTATGCATCCCCTATTTTTTATTTCCTGTTTTATTCAATTGTAAAAACCTTTAGTTTTTTATAGTGGACTTTTGTTAGTGGGTTCCAGAAATGGAAATGTTGAGGTGGGTAGTTTAAGCATTGCTCCCTCGAATTCATTTTGGGTATAATTTATGTCCAGGGAATGATTGAAGTTTTATAAGAATATCTAGTGATTTTGTGGGAGGTAAATAGTTATTTAATATTTTGCTGGGTATAGTTTTTGTCTTATAATTACCTATTCCCAGAAATAAGTTTTAAATTATACAAAATACCAGACATGGACAGAATATGTTTCCAAAAATATCATTCTGAAATATCTTGTTCCTGAGTACGTAACATTCTTCTTCAAAACAAATGCAACAATTTTCGTTCCCTGACAATTTTAGGCAACTTATTTGCTTTGGAATTGATGGAGACCAAATATTTTCGTCTTCCATATGCAATTCACCGATTAACTTGCACTTCTCCTTCCTAATCTCCTACAATTAGTCGATCAACTTGCTCTTTTCTTCTTTATAGAGAGTTGATTAAAGAGTTGGAAGGAATTGAGGAGAGAATAAATATATTTGTGTTGTAGATATGAAATAGAAGTACCGACTACATAATCTCGGAAAACAAAATCAAATAAAAAGGTACTTAGACAAAAATAAAAATACTTTTGCTCATTTAATAGAATGAAAATTTTTAATAAGGACGGAATTGAAAAAATATATACAGATACATAAACACACTTGCCTAATTTTTATTATGAAAATTTATTCCATAAATTTAATCATGAAATTTTGTAAAATAAGTTAAAAAAATACAAAAATTCAGATTAGTCAAGTATTTTTCAACCAAACACTCAATTTATCACTAACAGAAATAAAAATAAAAGAAAAATAACGAAAGAAAACAGCACAGAACTAGTGAAATGAAAGAAAACTTTAAAGATACCATCCATTAAACGTTCTCTATAAAATCCATTGTATTAATAATACAACTCCCTCAGTCATAGTTCGGATTACACAAGATCAAGGTAAAAAATATTTACATGCATGATGCATTTACAAGTACACATTCTTTCAAGAAATAGCCTTCAACGATTACCTTCAATCCATCGCGCCCGTGAAACTTTTTTCCTGAGAAGGCAGTGTACACAAACCGCTCCTCACTGCCAAACAGTAAATTTTTGCATTAGGAAACCAGTTAGTTTGAGCTGAAAGAGAAAGAAAACGAAGAAAGAATAAAGGGAGGTAACTCACTATTGGACGGAATCATCTATGTGGACTTCACAGTTCCGCGGAATGTTGTGCTTTTCAGTATTAATTTCCATTGACATGTTTGTCAACTTCAACTCAAGAAGACTGTTAACATGATTTAATCCATCAGGAAGTACTTTCATGCGCGGACATAATCGGATCTCCAGTTGTCTCAGGAGGAAAGTGCTTTCTGCTCTATTTTCCATTCCTCTAATTACTCCAACTTTCAAACTCTCAAGACACGAAGCTGAGAAAAGCTTTCAGACGTGCAAACAATGGTTCGTCCTAGGTAGAATTCCGCAACTAAAGACAACGAGCGAAGATTTCGAGCATCTTTCAAAATTTGCAAGCGATCATCCACTAGTTTCGAATGTGATAGGGTAAGCACAACAAGCGTTGGTGGAAGGAAGAGCTGATTCAATGGAGTATTCAAACATCCCAGCAAATACAAGTCGATGAGATTAGTGTGATGTTTCAAGAACTCCAAGTGTATTTTCGAAGGTTGACCTTGTTTATCTCTTGATTTTAGCCTCAGTGATTGGAATTTGGTAGAGTTTGTATGTAAGTGTGTTTCAGATCTAGAGTTTGGAGTTGCTGCAAGGTACTTATTGACGATGAAAGGACTCTAGATAAGTCCATCTTAGGCCAAGATACCTCAACCCAGAAAGTTTTGCAATGTCTTTGGTCAACTTGGGCTTGTACACGCCTTCTAAATCAAGCACCTGCAACTGTAGAAGACAATTGTTCCAAATACACAGGTTCAGAAAGTTTCCTATGTCTTGCCCAGGCTTACTTCCTTGTCGGGTATGGAAGGACAAGAAGGAGAGAACGGTAGTAGGTTCTCAGGGAAGTGCAGTATCTGGCATAGGTGTTACTGTTACCATGAATATGTGTGCCAGATATCTTTTACTTAGGTGATCTGCTAACGACGTATTCTGGAATTTTTTGGAACTGCCTCCAAATGTGTGCTAGTGCCAACTTCAGGAATTCTAGTTTGAAGATTTGACGCAAACCATCAGGGAAACGACATGTTTTGATCTTGCCATTGGGCTTTCTCTTGGCAATTTGAACCATGTCGAGATCTATGAACTCAATCTAGGCAGGAGGCTCTCTGCCACCCACAAAGCGACCAATCTTCGTACAGGAATCTCAAAATCAGCCGGAAACAGTTCAAAATAAAATAAACATCTCCTTAGATAGGAAGTTAAGTTGGTGTTGACTGCGTCAAGTGTTTCAAACCAAGGGTTTTTATCTTCATTAAACTGCTCTAGTACCTTCCTCCACTCCTCTCTGTAGTCACATCTTTACCCGAAAGTAGTTGCCCATGTTTAGTATTTTCAGTGGTAGTCCCGCATTTGGCTGCAATTTTTCTCCCCATCCATCTCTTGTTTGGTTCTGAGTTCATTGTCACACTCAAATTTCTGTTACACGAATCCAACTATTTTCATCATCTAATAAACGTAAAGGGTGAACAAAGAACGACCTAGTACTGCTCTTTGCTCTTCAATGCGTTGCTAGTGGTAATAAGAAATCGACGTGCTGTTAACCTGTCAGGTATGACCTCCCTCAAGGTATCCTGGACATGGGGAGTTGAGTTTGGACGTCAACAACAACAATGAGATGCAGCCAAGGTTTTGAGTACGACTTGTGTTGTCCTCCCATAATTATTTTGGCAGCCTTGGCAATTTCGTTTTTAAGCAGTTCGGCTGTAGAACTTTTCACCCATATTTTGGCAGCCTTGATTTCAAAATGTTGTTTAGTATTGTCACATGCTTCGATTCATTTTCTTTGAAATATAAGTTATAATGGTTTTACTTTCTTCCGGTTGGGGGAATGTTGCCCTAAGAATCATAGTAATTTGGGAATTTTTGTTTAAAAAATAACAAATCATTCAAATGCCTCAAAACGAATAAACTTTGTTGAGTGTCACAATTCAATCTAATCGAATTTTTTTATTTATTGTTTAAGTAGGTGAGGATGTGATATTGAAATTTTATATTAATTTTTAATTAAAAATTAAATTATAATAATAATTATATTAATTTTTAATTATATAAAATGTGGTGATAATACATGATAATGAAAATTTCTACCGGGACCTAAAACTATGGCTAGAAATGGGTCGAACACAAAAACAAATCCCAGACTTGTTTTTTTTTCTTTTCTTTTTTTTCATTTTTTTTATAATTAATTTTTTAATTATCTTTAAAAAGAAACTTCTATTTCTTTATTTTAAATTAATTAGAAAAAGAAAATTAATTAAATTTTTTTTTTATTGCGTATATAAGACATGTTATAAACATATATACTCTTTATGTGGATAATTCATTCATTTCCAACTCTTAGCTTTTTTTAGTTTTCTGAGTCTTGTTTCAAATTCTCTTGTGCGCAAGAGATTAGACTCCATTTGGTTGTGATGTTGTCAATCAATACAAGTTAGATTTGTCTAATAATTCTTATTTCTTCTTTCTTGCTCTTGCTTTTGCTTTGTTTCTTGAATTCCTTTAATCATTTCTAATTTTTTTAACATATTCTGCTTAATTCTTTACTATTTAGTCTTTTGAGTCTTTCGGTTGTTTCAAATTCTATCTTGGGCAAAAAATTAAAATTCATTTGCTTTACGATGTTGAACCAGTGATTAATAAGTATAAGTTAGATTTTTATTTTCAAGTTTTCTTTAACTTAGTATATTGAGCTTCATTCTCCAATATTTAGTTTTCATTAATAATATTCTACACATCCTCATAACATAACTAAAACCACGAGAATAATATTTGAATTATTGTTCTTCTGTCTAAAAAAGATAAATATAAATATAAAAACAAATTTTAATTTCGACATTTGTAAATTATATATTTCTTCATATCACCATTAAACACTTTTGACTATCTTTTCTCTTTAGTCCAATCCATTATCTCTCCTTGGAACTCATGACTGGCTTATCAACATAATCTACCATTTTAAACTCATATATTATAGAAAATGAACTTTTCAAATATTAAAGAAAATATTATATAATATTTTGTACGCAAAATTATCAGATTATCTAAATACTTCTTTAGTTGGGTGGTGGTGTAATATTGCAGTTTTATATTAATTTTTAATTAAAAAATACATTTTGTTAATAATTGTATAAATTTTTAATTAGATGAAATGCGGTTACAATACATAACAATGAAAATTTCTAATTACTCTAACTTTTAGTTAGGTTTTGATTGAATTTACGTTGAATGCATTGAAAGAAACATAGATTTTATGATTTTGTACACTATTTTACTGCACTTATGTCATATTACGATTATACATTTAATATAACTCGTACATACCATGCAAAATCATAAAATCTGACGATTTTACTATTTAAATCTCAATTTTGACTAGATTCTAAAAGACATCTTGACAAACACTTTGTACATTTTTTGATTTTCTTTTAGGACTTTTATCAAACAATGTCTTTTGCATAGTTCTGTATCTTTTAATTTTTTCAGCTTTTTAGGGTTATTTTTTCATTTTTAGATTCTAGCATTAGTCCTGCTTATTAATCGTTGGTTTCTGCATGCTTTGTTTCACGTTCTCCTTCGGAGGCAGAGTACAGGACTCTTGCCGCTCTTACTTGTGCAATTCAATGGCAAAGATATTGATGGAAGATTTAAGCATCACTCTTCAAGACTCGACAATAATATATTGTGATAACAACTTTGTCAAATTGCTGTGAATCTCATATTTCATGTACCATGTACGTAAAAAGCACATCGAGATAGATCGTCACGTGCGAAAGAAACTCTAAATTGTATGCAAGTACTACACAGCTTGGATAATTAATTAAGAAAATCAATAAGAAAAAGAATTCGTCAATGAAATGTTAATCGGGATTTATTGAGAACTTGAGTAAAGAGTAAACCTTTTTTATTTTAAATTAGAATTTTTTTATCGAATTTGATAGAATTTGGAAATGAAAACCTTCATGTCCAATTTTAAAAGGGGGAGATCTTATTAGATTGGATCTATCTAAATTTTTCGTTTGCTAGATCCGTAATTAAAAAACTCGTGTTTTGCGTTATGCCCAATTTTTTACTCATGCAAGTCGGGAATTTCAGTATACAATTATTCTTTTGTGAAATTCTCTGTTTTAGACTTCAATTAACGTTATTTTAAACATGTTTGCATAATCATTTCATATTTCAATCCATATGTCCATAGAAAATTACATGATACACAATTGCTGCCAAAGCTGTGAAGGTCGGTCGATAAGTAGTATATAAGTAGTTTATGCTGCATAACACTAGTTTTATGTGTGAATTTAGTGGTTTGGTGTAGTTTAGTGGTTCTGCATATGTTCGACGCATTCTTATACTCATTCAAACATTTGCCCACCATCTGCATTGCATAATGCTTAGTTTTAGTTGTCAGAGGCATTTTGACAAACATTTTGTACATTTTTTGACTTTCTCTTAGAACTTTCATGGAACATTTTTTTTTCATATTTCTGCATCCTTTTACTAAATTCTAGCACTGGGTCATGTCCCATTAATTATTCCATGATTTTATACACCTTCACCATTCATTTCGCATCATTCTAAAATCATTTGCATATAGATTTGAACATTCCATTCACATTTTACACTTAGATTCTAAATAATTTTCTACATAATTTCTAATATCATTTCCAGATTTCTGCATGATTTTCTTTTGTTATTCTAGACTAGTTGTTGTTTACATATCCCCTCACTTGATATGGTTATTTTTTCATTTTCACATTCTAGCATTAGTTTTGCTGATTTTTAGTTTCGCATTTTTGTTTAGTTTTGATCATTATTCAATCTTAATTGGTATATTTGAATCATGGTCGTGGCATCAATTCAGTTTTGAATTCAGTTTTTCAGCTTAGTCCAGATTTAGAAGTTAGGTCTTCTAGTTTTTACAATTGTAGGGATTTTCGTTCTACAATTATTCTTTTGTAAAATTTTCTGTTTTAAACCTCAATTGACATTGTTTTAAACCTATTTGCATAATCATTCCATCATTCAATCCATATATGCATAGAACATCTCATGATATAAATTTTCTGCATAAGCGGTGAAAGATGTGAGGTAGTTTCTGCTACATAATACTGATTTAGTTCTCAACAAGCATTTTGACAAACACTTTCAACATTTTCTGATTTTATCTTAGGACTTTCCTCAAATAGTTTATGTGTGGATTTGATAGTTTAAAGTAGTTTAGTGATTCTGCATATATTTCATGCATTCTTATACTCATTCAAACATTTTCTCACCATCTTCATTGCATAATTCTTAGTTTTAGTTCTCAAAGGTATTTTGACAAACAACTTGTACATTTTCTGATTTTCTTTTAGGATTTTCATCAAACAGTTTTGTTTTACATAGTTCTACATTTTTTCACTAGTTTCTAGAGGCTTGATCATGTTTAATTCATAATTGCATGATATTATACCCCTTCATCATTCATTTCACATCATCCTAAAACCATTTGCACATAGATTTGAATATTCCATGCACATTTTACACTTAGATCCCGTCATAATTTTCTGCATATTCTCTAAACAAAATTAGACGTTGATACCAATGTATGATAAATTGTATACAAAGTTATTGGCAACATATACACGCCTTGGCATTTTCTTCACATGTGAGTTTTTTTTACCTTAACTACATTTGCTTCATTTTACCATCTAATGATTAATAAAAGTCACATTGATTATCAAAAGACAATTACCTCTTTGTTGGAGCTATTGCCTTTGAGATATACATTGCCATTGTTTAACTCTCATCGAGTTGCAGAATGCTTTGGTTAAGCAATCATATGAATTGAGGAGTGGATCTTATCTACCGGTTCATTTCACATCTTCAAACATCTTTAAGCCTAACACACTAAAGGTCTCTAAAGATCTTGTGTCAAAAAATTACAATTTTGTACGTAAAATTATAATTTAAATTATAATTTTGTACGTAAAATTGTAATTTTGTACACAAAATTATAATATTATATGCGCATCTCTTTAGTTAGGTGGTAGTGTGGTATTGCACCTTTGCTTTAATTTTTAATTGGAAAATAAATTTTAATAATAATTGTATTAGTTTTTAATTAGACGAGGTGACAACACATAACATGTTCAGGAATGCAAGTAGTTAAGCAATCATATGAATTAGGATTGGATCTTATCTACGGTTCATGTAAGGTCTTCAAACACCTTCTAGCCTGACACACAATAACATGTGGTCTAACCTTGTGTCACAATTTAATTTAGTTAAGTTTGAAAGATGATCAAGCATTCAAATGTCTCAATTATACGTTGTATCTTCTTGTTAAATATCCTTTATTGTTGTCCACCGAAATAAAAGACACATGTGCTGAGATGGATGTGCTTATGATATTCTGAACTTTGCAAAATGATAATTGAACTTGGTGAATGTGTTGAACTATCAGCAATTAAAGGAGAAAGAAGCAAGTTTGTGGTGTTTGATGTTAATAGGCTAGCTAACTCTCTGGTGTCTTTAGAAGCGGAAAATAAATGTCAAAAGAATGAAAATAAAAAATTATACTAAACGTTTGGGTGGAGATGTTGTGCCATGCAGCAAGCCAATGTAGTTGGCTTAATCATGGTAAGCAACTTAGTTTAGGGGTGAGTTGCTAACCCGTGTCTGGCTTTTAATGACATAATTAGGTATCACTAAACAGTTTGAGATTTCACAGGTTCGTCAAGACTTATAGTCAGCTAAATTTGTTTTGGTCAATGTGCTTCAACTTCTTAATTACTCATTTCAATTGTTGAGATCACTCAAGATTTTAACTTGGTCATTGTTGTTGGTTAGCATCAAAAAGTTTGAAGAATCCATTCGGCCTCCCCTAAACCTCAGACCAAATTATTCCTATTTCTCATACGACTTAGCTGAATAGCTGGACGAAGGGTATAAAGTTAGGTTGATGGTTCAATCTACTCCTATGTCATCCTGTCATTCTCAAATAGTAATAGCAAATGAAAGGATACAAGATGCTTTCTTTGTACAACATGGATTCTATCTGTTTTCAATTTTTGTTATATGTTGTATATTATCGTTAAATGATCTTCTATGCTTGCCTAACGAAATATGACTAATCAGATTTTAAGAGACGTGTGTTGAGATCAATGAGCTTTCGCAATCTCAAAGGGATGAACTTTGCAAAATGATAACTAAACTAGGTGAATGTGTTGAACCATCAGTTATTCAAGGAGAAAGAAGTATGTGGTGTTTTATGCTAATAGGCTTGCTAACTCTATGGTGTCTTTAGAAATGGAAAAGAAATGGTCAAAAGAACACGAAAATCGGAAATTATACTAAATGTTTGGGTGGAGATGTTGTGTTATTGAAGGATGAATTATCGTGCAATTTTTGATGGACAAAACTGCAAACGTTTCATGTGCATTTTTTTGTGGACAAAACTGCAAACCTTCATATCTAATATTTTGTGGAGAAAATTGCAAACCCTTCCTACAATTTTTGTCTGCAAAAAATTGAAAAAATCTCTTATTACACACCATTATCAAAGTCCCCCATAAACCAAGGGACATATTAAACTATAATTGTCTATTTCATTGTCTTCTTCGTCTTCTACTTCAATGATGATTTGCCTTTAATGGTCGGGCTTGAGCATGTTGATTCTTTTTTTTTCGACACTATGTTGCAATGTCATACATTTCCTTCCTATATGATATATCAATAATTTCATTGAACTTGCAATTGATGTCTTTGGCAATATGATTGTACTAAAGAGAAAGAAGAATCTATTTATTTTTTTGGATACGCATCAAAAAGTAGTGCCCCGAGATCATGAAGTGCAAAAGACAACAAAGTCTATAAAAAGTTGTGCACTTACAAAGGAGATGGAGTTCTTCATAGAAGGAATTGTCATTATTTATTGGAGCACTGAAGTAGAATTTGACCAAAGCCTTTTGATTTGGCATATTGCTACTTTATATATGCATATGTGAACTGCTGATCTAAATATTAAAGAAAATACTATATAATATTTTATACGCAAAATTATAATTTTGTACGCAAAATTATATATTTATCTTGGTACTTTTTTAAATGGATGAGGTCGTGATATTGAAGTTTTATATTAATTTTTAATTAAAAATTAAATTTTAATAATAATTAAAATAATTTTTAATTATATGAAATGTCGTGACAATATATAATAATGAAAATTTCTACTCGCACTTAAAATTACTAGTAAAAATGGTCCAATCACAAAAACAAAATCTAACCTCTTGCCTTTTTTTTTCTTTTTTCTTTTTTTCTTTTCATTTTTTATAATTAATTTTTTAATTTTCTTCAGAAAGAAATTTCTATTTTTTAATTTAAATTAGAAGAAGAATTTTTTTTTTCGTTTTGGTGTATATAAGACATGTTATGAATATATATATATATATATAT
>Ga0214543_1012252_pt1 | contig 11530 bp, 7 predicted proteins | sample CNSS2metaG_FD_160094 | JGI IMG/M metagenome (GOLD analysis project Ga0214543, IMG submission 160094) | Root nodule microbial communities from cowpea collected in UCLA plant growth center, Los Angeles, California, USA - CNSS2 | ecosystem: Host-associated > Plants > Roots > Nodule | place: USA...
TCATCATTTCATCAAGTTTTGGGCTTCTCTTTGCAAAGCAAGAGGGGACTTGGATCCCTCTGAAACCTCCATGTCTCTTCCTTCGCATGAGAGGACAAGAGTTAAAGACCCTAAAGGGCTTAAGCTCCTTTACTCTCAAGCAATTGAAATCACGGAACCCAAAATAACCGAGTTTGTTGGGCTCCGGTTTCGTTTCAGTGTAGTATTGAGTCGTGAACTTATTGACAAATTGAAGAATTGGGTCTCTTTTAAATGCGGCACTCACGATTCCGGGGCACTACATATATCAACCTTTGTCATAACATGCTCCTTGATTTGGGTTTGCATGGTTGGATCCGAGGAGAGCGAACAATATTCTGATCAACTATGCTACTTGGTGTTTCCAGCAGATTCTCGTGATCGTCCTGAATTTTCGTTAACTTCAACGTACTTTGGGAATTGTCTGACTATTTGCATGGCGGCAATGAAGAGGAGTGAGATAGTGGGAGAAAATGGGATCGTTGCTGCTGCGAATGCTATTGAAAGGGAAATTAGAGATTTCAAGAGTGATGCTTTGAAAAAGGTTGAAAATTGGGTATCAGATTATCGAGAAAGAGTTAAACCAGGTAAATCTAGGTTGTTTATTGCAGGTTCACCAAAATTAGGTGTGTACCAGACTGATTTTGGTTGGGGAAAGCCTAAGAAGTGTGAAGCAGCGCATATTGAATCTTCAGCATCTATTTCTCTTTGTGATTGCAGAGACGAAAAAGAAGGAATTCAAGTTGGATTGGCACTTGAAAGGGTTCAGATGAATAAGTTCGTCAACATCTTAGAACAGAAACTCCATAATATTGATAAATTCTGAGTGAATCATTTCATGGGGAAAAAGCTTATATTTTCCATGTTCTGTTTCTGCATGAGTAGTTTCTTTTCTTTTATTAGAGTAATGTGCTTATAATTCTTGATAAGTTGAATGATGAATGAGTTAGTACTGTTCTTAAAAGAAGTTAAAACATATCTAGTTGCATTTGAGAGCTTAAATGGATGCTCCAAATTAAAAGTAAACGCATATATTTCATTTAAAAAATTAGGTGAAATGTGCATTTTCAGACGAAGTAGACACGGTTATTTCACCTATTTTTAATACAGCAATTTTTTAAATAAACAGCTTTTGAAACTCGTTTTATACTTCTACATTAGGCAAAAATACTGGTTTTAATTATTTTCTGTTTTTCTTCTACTTTTAACATTTTATGAAAGGAATTCACCCATAAAAACATAAGTTTTTTGTACACATAGTTTCATCGTGTTTAATGTGCTTTTGTATGTCAGTGAAGGGATCCGAGAAATAAAAAACGGTAAATATGGTGTGGTTTTCCATTTCTCCTTTATTTCCTATTATCTTTTTCAGTAAAAAGAAGGTAAATAATTATGATACTTCCAAGTCTGACAATAAAGTAAATTAGTACAACATTGAAAAAATCAATCAAAAATAGAAGTGGTACAAGACTTCTATATTATCAATAAAACACCAAAGTGGCTAGTATACTACGCCTTTTATGTTATAAAAGCAACCATTAAAGTTGTTGTATGCATTAAAGTTATATGCACAGTTTTGCTTTGCAGAATGTTTAACTAATAAAAATAATGTGAAATTGAAATTTTGACGATTTCTGTTTATATATCAAAATCAAAACTCCATTTCAATTAAATTGAAATTATATTTAAATAACACCACTTTTTTTATCATGAAATCTCTCCAACTTTGTACGACTTGTTTAGATGAAATCTTCTTTTAAAAACCGCATCATATTTGTAATTTCCAATTAGAGTTGCACAGGTAAAAAAAATCTAAAAAACATAGTTAATGCTTTTTTTTCCTAAATAACATGTTATAATGTTTTTTTCAACTAATTAAAAGAGTCAATGTTATTAATATATATTTATATATATATATATATATATATATATATATATATATATATATATTCAAATTCAGGTTTACAAATTAATTTTTTATTAAAATTAAAAAATAAATTTAATAAATTTCCGGGTTTAATCAATAAATTTTATATTAAAATTCAAAATCATAAATTTGCTTTTTTAATAGAAATATCAAAACATTTTTTTTACCGGCAATAAAAAATATATTAATAGAACACATTGTAATTAATATAGAAAAAAATGAATGGACAAGAATAGTCGCTATTACAAATACGTCTTTTAAGTTATGGAATATATGTTTGATACAGATGAACTCTGTTTAAATAATTAAATTTTATATTATTTGTAAAAATAATATATATATATATATATATATATATATATATATATATATTTGTCAAAACAGATCATCCGGTCCGGTTCGATTCGAACCATCATAGGTTGGTCACTCAGTGAGCTAACCCAATCCGATTCATTTATTAGGCGAGCTAAAAAAATTTGAACCCGGCTCGGCCTACCACGGGTTGGTGGGTTAAACGGGTTCGCTCACCGACTCACTTAATTAAAAAAATACAATTTTTTTCTTCAATCTAAAAAAAAAAACTAAATTATAATTCTGATTAAAATCTAAGTAAACTTCAATAATATCCAAATATAATCCAAAAGGATGTTAAACTCCAACTACAAACCAAAAAAAAAAAATACCAATGTGTTATAAAAAGTAACTTAACCCGACTCAAATACAAAACCCAACATAATAAAAAACACTTGTGTGACCCTTTATTTGTGGGTTGGTGAGTCAATCCGGCTCACCACGGGTTCAACTCCGGTGAGCCGGATTCTATGTGGGCCGGGTCAAAAATTAACCTGTATTAAAATTTGTAAAAAAATTTCAACCCAACCTGAACTTATGGTAGATCGGGTTGACTTGCGGTTTTCAACCTATTTTGACAACTTTATATACATATATTAAAACCGTCAGGAAAATATGAGGAAAATTAAGTGCACATAAATAAGTGACAGTGCTAGACAAAGTGCATGAAAAGGAATTTCTCATTAATGTGAAAACCACTGTCTTTACAAACAGAGTACAAACCAAAAGGTTTATATACAAGATGTAACAGAATACAGTTGTTATATAACAAACTAATAGAATGAAAAACAGAAAAATAATAGAAGAAGATATCTATGATATCTTTATTACTCTCTCACAAGGTAAGCATGAATGTTGTGCATGCTTAACCTGGATAGAATAGTCTTGAAAATAGATGGATGAAGAGATTTTGTAAAGAAGCCGACAATTTGGAAGTTGGAAGGACAATTTGGAAGTTGGAAGGAACATGAAAAAGTTTGATAAGACATTTAATAATCTTCTATCCTGCAATATGGCAATCAATCTCTGTATACTTGGTTTTTTCATAAAAGGAAGGATTCTTGATAATGTGAATAATAAAATTATTATCACAAAAAACAGAGTAGGGTGTGTACATAAAGATCTTGAAACAAGTAATGAGACCATAAACATACTTTTGAAGTTTATAGACCAGATCAGATAGTGGAGGCTTCATGTAAATATCTTCTGTCAAGTCACCATGAAGAAAAGTGTTATCCACATCTAATTGGTCAAGAAACCAATTATTTGCACTAGCTAAAGCAAGAACAAGGCGTACAGTAGTAAGTTTGACCACTGGTGAGAAAGTTTCATAGTAATCAACTCTTTGGGTTTGAGTGAAACCCTTTGCCACTGAACGGGCTTTGTATTTATCGATTGATCCATCTGTTTTGTGCTTGATCCTGTAAACCCAACGGCAACCAATAGACTTTTTATTACGAGGAAGAGAAACCAAGGTCCAATTGATCCATCTGTTTCGGTGTAGAACGTGGTTTATAACTTGTTGTCAGTATTCAAACTTGTTAGCTTCTTTGAAAGATGTAGAAATATTGTGACAAAAAGAAGTGTAGTTAGGAGAGCATTTATTGTATGAAAGAAACAAGTGAATAGGATAAGGAGTAGAGAAAGAATCAGGGACGACAGTAGCAGTACCACAATAATAGTGGTTTAAATATGTAGGTCAATTTTTAGATCTAAGGGAAACCTTTTGACCAGCAGTAGAAGCATGATATTATCAGAAACAAGAATGGGGGTATTATCTATTGTGTAATCTTTGTTATAGTAGAAACCGGTACATAAGAAGGAAAATAAAAAAGGGTAACATAAGAAAATTCATCATTTGTAGGGTTGTCAGGCAATAGCAAAGATGAAGTGTAGGGAAAAACATTTTCATGAAAAATCACGTGTCTTGAGACTAAAATGGACTTGGAATGCATGTCATACAAAACATAACCTTTAATGCCAGTTTTATATTCAAGAAATATGCATTTAGAGCTACGGGAATCAAGCTTACTAGTAACAGTAGAACTAACTTAAGCTAAACACCAGAATACTTTGAGATTAGAAAATTCTGGTTTAACAGAGTGAATCAGTTGAAAAGGAGATTTTTTATTGAAAAAGGGTGTTGGAAGTCTATTAATAATATGGGCACCAAGATTTAAGGAGTAAGACCAAAAAAATTGGGAATTTTGGCTTGAAAAAGAAGAGATTTTCTGACGTTTAGAAGGTGATAATGTTTCCTCTCAACAATGCCATTTTGTTTAGGAGTAGCAACACATGATGCTTTATGAAGAATGCAAGAGTGCAAGCAAATTGGTTTTATGTTAAAAGAATGAATTGTTAAAGCATGTTTTTAACATCATTTTTGTGTTTTAAAAGCAAAATCCAAGTAAAACAATTGTAATCATCTACAATGGTTAGAAAGTATTGGTAGCCATCTATAGATGTAGTAGAAATTAAACCCAAAATATCAACATGAATAAGTTGAAAAAAAGAAATGGTTTTAGTATGATTAATGAAAAAAGTCAGACGTTTTTGTTTAGCAAATGCACATGCATCACAAACATCAACAGGAGTAAAGGAAATATCAGAATATTGAGAAGCTAGATGGTGAAAAATTTTATTGGATGGAGACCAAGTGCCACAGATTACAAAAATAACATTATTTATGAAACTAGAATGTAAAGGAGGGGAATCTATGTTACTCATGTTTTTCACTGCTAAAGAGATGAAAAAGACCTTTATATTTCTTAACTACTCCAATAATCAGGGAGGTAGTTTTCTGCACAATGAAACAATTGTCTTGGTAAAAAAAAAATAATAGAACAATCGTGAGAGGTTCTTAATTGAGAAATGGATGAAAGTAAACATACTTATATATAATATCAAAACTCTATACCCTAGCAATAAGTCTTATAATAGCACAGACAAATTTCATTCTAGTTCTTTTTTGAAAGTTATATCCAGTTTGCCAAGCAATACTAACAAAGTTTCGACTAATAACAATTTTAAAAACACGCTGAACTAAAGAAATATTAAGAACAACTTTTTTGCACCCTACAAGAATTGTTTTCTGGATCAGTAACACTCGATTATTGAACTACTTCTGCAAACTCTATTCAGAAATAACTAATCACACCCACAAAACAAAACAAAAAAAAAAAAAAAAAAAAAAAAAAAGAAAGAAAGAAAAACTAGAACAATGTCACTTCATTACAAAGAGAGCACACTCTAGAACTAATTCAGGTGAGTACACGTTGAATTTACACCACAAACTCTATTTTGATCTTCAAAACTTTCCAAATTTTCTTCAAGAACCTGTTCTTTCTAGAAAATAATTCTCAGAAAGTTGCTTAAATTTTGTCATTTTATTTTACAAAAGGTTTATCTTAGGGGTAAACACTTCGAGAGTTATGTACAATTAAATTCTCCATTTTAGTGAATTAAAACTATATGTTAATTCGTTAATGTCACTTATCCATAAATCAATGGATTAAAAGTATGTTTTAATTTATTGAAATAGAGTAGTCTTAAATTTATGGAAACTTATAAAAGTTTAATCTATTAAATACAAGTTTTAATAAATTAAAACTTTTTTGTGTAACTATTCATAATTATAAGTATTTTAATTAAGAAAAATAAAGTTAATTTAATGATAACATAAAGTATTTTAATTAAAGTTAATTTAGTGATAAAACTTTCTAATCAACTAAGTTTTCAACGGAATTAACCATATTTTACAGCTATATTAACCCAACTTTTTTCCCACCTAATATATACAAGGATTATTAAAATAATGTCACCCAAACCATTAAATGCTGAAATATTTATTAAATTCTTACGGCGTTAACGATGATTCTCAAAGTTAAATAATTTAACCAACTGTCCAATAGAATTAATCATAATTGAAAACCCTTTTAAACCATTATTTCCCCACACAACTGCAATGCATCAAATTTTAAATAATTTCATTTTCCTTCAAATTATTTGTTGTTAACCACTTACGAATTTTAGTCCGACAGTTGTCTGCCACGTAAGAGCGTACGTGTATCATGTCCCAATTATTTATATTTAAGGTTTCAAATATAAAACCAACATATTTATTGTCTTCCACTAACACCCAGTGGCTATTACTTTCTTCCTCCATATGGATAACCAGATCAACCATCATGAACCAGTGAAAGTGTTAGAAGAATGCCAAGTTGCTCCACCACCCTCCCTTTCCTCAATCACCCTTCCCCTCACTTTCTTCGACATTCCATGGTTAGGTTCTCGCTCTGTTCATCGCATCTTCTTCTTTGAGTTTCCCCATCCCACAAATCATTTTATCCAAACAACACTTCCCATTCTCAAACACTCTCTTTCCCTCTCTCTCCAACACTTCTTCCCCTTTGCCTCCAATCTCATCGTTCCACCACAACTCCACCTCTCTCACATCCGTTACCTTCACGGCGACTCTCTCTCCTTCACCGTTGCAGAGTCCACCGCAGACTTCACTCTCCTTGCATCTCATTCTCCCCAAGACGTTCGAAACTGGCACCCTCTTATCCCCACCTTGCCTCCTCCACACGTTGATCAAGATGGCACACGTGTGTTCCCTCTCATGTCCATTCAAGTCACGATTTTTCCAAACTCTGGTTTCGCCATATGTCTCACCTTCAACCACATTGTTAGTGATGGAAAATCACTTCATCATTTCATCAAGTTTTGGGCTTCTCTTTGCAAAGCAAGAGGGGACTTGGATCCCTTTGAAACTTCGTTGTCTCTTCCTTCGTATGAGAGAGATAGACTTGAAGACCCTAACAGGCTTAATCTCCTTTACTCTCAAGTATTTCCAATTAGTGAACAGAAAAGAACCGCGTTCAATGGGTTCCCGTATCGTTTCACTGTCGTATTGAGTCGTGAACAAACAGAGAAACTGAAGAATTGGGTCACTCTTAAATTCGGCATCTACGCTTCTGAGGCATTTCACATATCAACCTTTGTTGTAACATGTTCCTTGATTTGGGTTTGCTTGGTTGGATCAGAGGAGAGCAAACAAGACTGTGATGAACTGCGCTACTTGTTCTTTGTAGCTGATTCACGTGATCGTCCTGAATTTTCGTTAACTTCAACGTACTTTGGGAATTGTCTGACTTCTTGCATGGTGGCATTGAAGAGGAGTGAGATAGTGGGAGAAAACGGAATCGTTGCTGCGGCAAAGGCTATTGAAAGGGAAATTAGAGATTTCAAGAGTGATGCTCTGAGAAAGGCTGAAAAGTTGATGTCAGACTTAAGAGAGTTAGTGAAAATACGTAAATCTGTGTTGGTTATTGCAGGTTCACCAAAATTGGATGTGTACCAGACTGATTTTGGTTGGGGAAAGCCTAAGAAATGTGAAGCAGCACATGTTGAATCGCCGGGATTGATTTCTCTTTCTGACTGTAGAGATGATAAAGGAGGAATTGAGGTTGGATTAGCACTTGACATGACTCAGATGAAGAAGTTCGGCAACATCTTAGAAATGAAACTCCTTAATATTGATAAATTCTGAGTCAACCATTCATGGGAAAGAAGCCTATATTTTTTTCATTTCCTGTTTCTGTCTGAGTAGTTTTTTCTCTCTCTTGTTCCAGTTTAGAGTGATGCGGTAATAGGTCTTGATAAGTTTAGCAATTAATTAGTTAGTAGTGTTGTTAAAAGAGGTTAAAACATATGTAGTTGCATTCGGGGGCCTTAATTAAATGTATGCTCTGAACTAAAAGTAAACGCATATATTTAATTAAGAGGTTATTTTGCAGAATGTTTAAAAAATCAGGCGAAATATAAAGTAAACAAGAATTTCCATTCATTGCTAATTTTCTGGATTTTTCTTGATATATTTTTAAAACATATTGATTTAGTATTCTTCATCAATATATTTATGATGAAAGATCTGATAAGACTAGATTAAGGGTATGTTCTTATGTACAGAAGGATTTGTGGGAGAGTGTGAAAATGAATTTGTGTGGATTTGAGTGAATGAATATGTATGTGGATTTAAGTGAATTTAGATGGTAAAGTGAGTGAATTTGGAAATAAATTTTATGAAAGTTAGTTAAAGAGTTAATTGATGTGATAGATAAAATAAATTATAAAAATAGATAAAAATTATAAAGTTAACAAAATACCCTTGATGAAAAAAGAAAATAATTTTGTAATTTGATGTTATAAAAATAATTACAAATAATTAATACATATTAAAATTATATGAATTTTTAAAATAAAAAAGTTTACATTTTTATGAATGTGAAAAAAGTTATACAATTAAATTCTAAAAAAAGTTATACAAAAATTAATAATAGTAATTATTATATATATTATTATTTTTTAATAATATTTTAACTAATGTTAATTATTCTACATATTTATTTATAAATTTTATTATTATTAATTATTATATACTTAAAAATATTAATTATTTTATATATTAATTATGATATATTAATATATTAATTATTATAATTTTGACAATATTTTAATTATTATATATTTATACATATTATTATATTTATAAATATATTATTATTTATTATATATAATAAATAATAATATCTTTATATATATAATAATTATTAATATGTATATATAATTAATTATATATAAAAAAACTATTTAAAAAATATTATATTCATATAAATAATTTAATAATTTATTATATATATAGGAATATATTTATAAAATGGTGATACATCCACTCAAATTTCTAAAGATAAAATTAAAAGATTATTTTCTGAATCACTTTTTCGTTCTCTTTTAAATTGGTACATATGAACATAATTTCACCGACAAATCCATCCTAACAAATCTGTTATAACAGTGCCATCAGCAAAAGCATACACATCGTAAACTTAAAAGCTTTTATATTTCTTTAACATTATTGTAAATACTACTTTGCCAAACATGTGGTTCCTATTCTATTTATGTATTAATAATTGCACGTCACATGTCGTTTTTTGTATGTCATTTCAACTTCAAAGCTTTCAAGATGATTGGAGGACAGAATGCGTTCTCTTCTCAATGTTTTATGTGCTTTTGGTGAACAGGATAAGAGAGATAACAAAGTTGATTTTTTTTCCTACAAAACATATCATCAATATCCGATCTTTTAATAATATTTTTTTTAAATCAAAACAACGTACTTTAAATTTATATATTTAACTATTATTAGACTAAAAATAATATATTATTTAGTATAATGATAATTATAAAAAAAAATTAAACATATTTAAAAGATTGTATTTCGTTCCTTAAAATTTTTAAATTCTTCGATAATCAGAATTATAATTTTATATTATTTCTTTTTTTGTAAATAACCATATTGTTAGCAAAAACGTTAAAATGACTCCTTTAATTGAACAATTGAATTATTAGTATCATGATTTCATTTTCACAACTAACTTATCTTTTATCATTTTTAAGAAAAATGATTCTATTTTTTATTCTTCATCAGTATACTTTAAAAAAAAAGTTTAAGACTACAAAATAATTTATCATAATCTAATTAAAAATTGAGAGACATAAATACTAAAAGAAAAAAAGCTACGATAATCAATTCACAATTAAAAATCGATTATGAAAAAACACACAGTACAATACATTTACTTCTATATTCATAAAACATGATTATACAAATACTCATGAGAGATAAAAAAAAATAATATTAATTATTAAAGTAATATTTCACTATTAAGTGAAGACTATAGATTTTTTTTCTTCAAAATTGAGAGAAAACAAATGAGAAATGAGAGTAGAAATAATGAGTATTTTTCTCTTCTGAAACAAACGAAAACAATTGAAAGTGACATATGAGAACAATATGTAAAAAACTAAAAAAACAATGAGAGACAAAATAAAAAATATATTAATAATTTTTTTTATTCTTTATTATATTTGATTTTGTATTTTTTATTTATTAACGTGTGTTAAATAAAAAAATAAAAATTTCTCATCAATTTTAAATTTGTTACATATAATTTTAAAAAAATTGAAATTTTTTGACTACACATAATTTAAAAAAAAATTAAAATTTTTGACGACAATATATAATTTTTAAAAAATTCAAAATTTCTGGCTACATAAAATTTAAAAAGAATTCAAAATTCTTTGGGAGGTCACCCCTTCTTCCCCCCTCCTAACATCCGTCCCTGCATAACATGGTATAATTTCTTTCAATTAAATAAAAGAGTCTGTATGTAATAAATCTTTATATAATTGAATTCATGCTTAAAATTTAATTTTTTATTAAAATTTGGAAATAAATTTAATAATTTTTTTTTAATTTTACTTAAGTTTTTTTAATTCAAGTGATAAAATAAAATAATTAGTAAAAAAATATTAATCATGGGATAATATTTTAAAATTTGACTCCCTATATTTTAATTTTTTATTTAGATATATGAGATTGAAGTTATTTTGTAAAATATTAATTTTTTAAAATTTATATTTTGACATAACTCATTTAAAATTACTTTTTAGAGAGACGAAATTTATTTACATTAATATTTTATTTAATAATTTGATTTGAGTTGTACTTAAAATTTCTTTTCATCTAACTTTATATTTTAAAGATTTTTTTTTAAATAATTTAATTTAAAATAAAATAAAAATAGTGAAGCAATCTATAAATATAAAATAATAAAAAGATAAATGTTTAAATCATATTTTTCTATCAATTCAATTTAATTTTTATTGGTAAATGTTTAACCAATTGTATACAACTTTTGGGGGGTTTTCAACGTGAATTTTTTCATGATGTATAATCTCAAAGTTGTCTACAAGTTTGGTGTAATTGTTTTCTAAAAAATGTAATGAAGGATAAATTTGAAAATAAATAACGTAAACTGTGATTAAAATATTGTTAAGAAAAGTAAAATATCAATCTCCTATTTATTTTTATCTTTATTCTATAATCACATCATATGTCCATCAATTTATAAAACCATGAATGATAGATTCATTGTCTCCCATTAGCACCCAACAACTAGTACTTTGTTTCTCCGTCTAGATGCTACATATGGATAACCAAATTAACCATCACAAGCCAGTGAAGGTATTAGAAGAATGTCAAATTGCTCCACCACCCTCCCTTCCCTCAACCACCCTTCCCCTCACTTTCTTCGACCTTCCATGGTTTTGTTGTCGTGTCCCTATTCAACGCATCTTCTTCTATGAGTTTCCCCATCCTACACACCACTT
>Ga0214543_1012253_pt1 | contig 11530 bp, 5 predicted proteins | sample CNSS2metaG_FD_160094 | JGI IMG/M metagenome (GOLD analysis project Ga0214543, IMG submission 160094) | Root nodule microbial communities from cowpea collected in UCLA plant growth center, Los Angeles, California, USA - CNSS2 | ecosystem: Host-associated > Plants > Roots > Nodule | place: USA...
AAAAAAAAAAAAAAAAAATTTAAAAATAAATATATATATATATATATATATATATATATATATATATATATATATAAAATATTAGAATAAATATTGAATTTTTCTTCATCGGTCTGTTAACAAGAAGATTTGAAGCCTAAGCGTGAGTTTTTTTTTTTTTTTTTTATAAAAATAAAAAGATGAAGATTTGAACCCACGGAAATCAATAAATAGTCATTAGTTTATGATGATTATTACTAGTATCATGTTATTGAACTGGAATGATAATACTATGTTAGTGAAAATTTTAGTGAATTTTTTTTATCACGGTCATTTATTTTTATTTAAACATTAAGATTGACCATTCCAATTTTTAGTTGAATAGATAATTATTTGGTCATCAAATATGAAGACCTTGTCAATCTAATTTTAAAAAATTAGGAAAACAACTTAGGTAAAAAAAATACAAAATTGTTATTTAATCTACAGTGTTTTAGATATAAAAAATTAAATAAAAATTTATAGTGTCAGTTAGATTATGGTTATTTTTGAGATATGCCTTCAAATTGGTATTATAATTTTTGCCAAACTTGTTGGCATGTGAGATATGGTTGGGGAAGTAGGTATGGGTTTGGCTACGCATAAAGATATTTTTAGGAGTAAACAAAATTAACTGAACGACATTGTATTGTTAAAAATTATCGTGAACAAAAAAAATAGTTGGTTTAAAGTGAACTAAACTAAATTAGTTCAGACGAACTGAACTATTTTTATTCTACCAAACTCCATTACAATGAATTGCACTAAACTATTTTTATTGTACCAATTTTTCTTTTCAATTACCTTATCATAAGTTTGGTTCTCTACCAAAGGGAGTTGCATAACTAAAATTGTTATAAGAAATTCTACCTAAAGTTAATACAACATTTTTTATAACAAAAGGAAAAGAAATATGAAGTGAATAGTAAAAAGAAAAAAAAATGCAAATGAAAATATTGTTTATTTCGGAATCTTGCAAAATATAAAAGGAAGGAGTATCTAAACCGTTTTAAGTCTCGATTTCTGAATAAAATGAGACGGTTAGACGTGATAAAAACATTATATGTTAAAAGAATTTAGGTATATAAATTTATAAGAAAAAATGTTATTTGACACTGTTTAACTATTATGAATAAAATGGTGTTGAGAGTTAATTTTGTGTTTTTTAAAGAAAAAGAGAATAAAAAGAATATGAAAGGTAGGATCTAGTGAAAAAAATATTACGGTACTAGCGTCCAATTTAAAATCTCACATTAAAAAGAAAGTTGAGTCAGATATAAAAGAAAAAGGAAAGGAAGACTTGTAATTATTAATCTTTAAAGTTTTATGAATGACTCGAACACTAGAATGTTAATCTTCTCACTCTGTGTCCCCCCACATCCATGCTGAAAAACACATGCTCGCACATGCTTAGTTAGGTCAAGATACTTAAACCCAAGTCTTATATATGTCTTACTCAATTGTTTTCATGCCATAAAAAAGAAAGAAAAAAAAGTTGAAATAGAATCAACTATCGAAATATCTCTGTTTCTTAAAAAAAAAAAAAACTGCTCATTGATTTATATGAATTGCATTACGTTAACAACTTTTCCTCATTTCTCTCTTGCCCTTAGCGCATCAAAATTTATAATCTGACGCATAAATTACCTATTTGAATCATGCGGCTGAAACCGATCTGTTACATTAATCAAGTACAAATTAGATGCACCTTACATTAACCATGTTTCATGGTACCATCTACCTAGACCTTGCACCGAGACTTGCTGCAAGGAAAAAAAAAATAATAATACAAGATCACCATTGGTCATGCAAATGCATATGTATATAATAATCACAGTAAAAAAAATAAGAACTCACGCTCTAAAATCTTAGATCCTCCTCCTAACATTGGGGAAGGATGCAAGATTTTGGGGTGTGAAAACAATCTATTTTCCAATACTAAAAGAATCATAATTTTGGGTTGAACTTTTGTTCGAGTAACGCTTTCTTTCTGGTGTATATAACTGGTTCACTTCTCAGAGTTGTTCTGTTTGAGAAAGACAACACCTTCTTCAAATGCGAAAGTGCCACACACACCCTTTCCCACCAAGCTTCTGGCTTTCGATGATTCCCTTTCCCAATCAGTTTTATACACCACAACGAAAATTGACACCACACATGCGATCTGTGCTGCCAGCAACCCATAACACAGCCCCACCATCCCAAGTTTCCAAACGAAGGCCAAAACAATGGCTACCGGTGCTCCCACCAGATAAAAGGAGCAAAAGTTTATGACAGCGCCAACACCAGGCCTAGCACTCCCTCTCAGGATTCCACAGCTTGTGGTTTGTGGACAATTCGCTAACTCACAAACTCCAATTATAGGTAAAACCGCCATACTCAGTTGCAGCACCTCACCGTCACTCGTGAACACTCTCCCCCACCTCTCTCTTCCCACAGTGGTCCACAATAAACCAAAAATTGAGCTTGCAAGTGCTAATCCAATCGCTACCACCGTTGCCAAACTCGCTCTTTCACCTTGCCCCGCCCCGAGTTCGTTCCCGACTCTCGTTGACACCGATGCGCTTAATGCCGTCGGCAAAGTGTACAAAAGCGATGTGGTTTGTATCACTATCCCCGCCGTGGCTAGAGCAACACGAGGGTTGTTGAGGTAGCCTGCGGAAATTGTCATCAATTCGTACCACCACCATTCCAGGCAAACAGCTAGACAGCTCTGTATTGAAAATTTCATCAGCACACCCCATTCCATGGCAAGAGTACCACCACTACATGTTATCACAGTATTATCATGTGACGTGGTGCGAGACAGTAGTAATGGCACGTGTAAGGACTCCTCGGGAACGCGTGTGTAGAACATGTACAGGAGAAGGAAGAAAAGGTTGTTGAAATTGGCCACGAAGGATGAGACGGCGATTCCCGGCACGCCAAGGTGGAGTTTGAAGGTTAAAAAGGTGATGGTGGGAAGGTGTAGGAGAATGGAGAGTAGAGTGCACCAGAGCAGTGGCCAAGTTGTTCCTCTGCTGCGTAGATAGATGCGGAGAGGGTGGAGGAAGCTATTGGCTATGAGGTCGGGGATGGCGAAGCGGCAATAGAGGGTTGCTACACGGGTTATGTCTGGATTCTGGTGAAGGAAAAGCATGAGAGGTTGGAGGTTGAGCCAGAGAAGAGAAATGGGGAGAGAAAAAAGAAGTAACATGAGAATTGTTCTGTGGAGAGTTAGAGAGAGTAAGGAGAAGTTTCTAGAACCGAAGGCTTGGGTGCAGAGGGGTTCCATGCCCATGGCTAGACCTGAGAGGACAGAGTAACCAGTTATGTTGGTGAAGCCTATGGCCAAAGAGCCTCCAGCTAACTCTAGGCTTCCCAACCTTCCCATGCACACAACTAAGGTCAGGTTTTTAAGGTACCCCACAAGGCTCATGGCTGATATTGGAAACCCTATGTCTGTCATTCTCTTTACTTCTTCTAATACCTGCATGATTGGTAAAACACATGAATGAGTGATCCATTTTTGGGTGATAGATATTTTGTAAATAAAAGTGTATGTGGGTGTGAAAATCATATAGAAAAAGAGATATCTTACCTGGGAAAGTGTCGGGTATGTCTTTGGGGATTTGTGTTGTGCATGCATCTCAAAGGTTTTGATTACTTTCCTGTTTCTGAGTGTGTTTGGAGAAAGTGTTAATTATGAGGAACAGAAGGGGATGGTGGTGGGGATGTTTTATTCCTCTCCTCAGAAAAACTCTCCTTCAAAAAACAAAAGTGAGCGGGACCAGGAGGAGTTAGAGAGAGAGGAGAGGAAGAAAGCAAAGTAAGTGTGTGCGTTCAGGGATTAAGCACAGACACTCTTTTATAAGGTTCAAAGGTGGTCGGTTACGTGTGTTTCTTTCTTAGCATTGATTGACAAGCTCAAAAGACACTATGTAATATCATAATTGCCATTATTTTCTTAATCAAAATAACTATCTCATAAGCCATACAAATAACTAACTAACAGTACTTTTCAATACCAGCTCCTCCTCAGTGGATTGGGTGGAAGAGAGAAGAAAAAGGTACAAAAAGTGATATACATAACAGGTTAAGTGATGAGACGAAGACAGTGCAAAGAAAATGAATTAGATAAGAGAAAAACATATATAATAGTATTTGGTAAGAAAGGAAAGCATCCATTGCTCTGTCTATTTGGTGCGTTGATCCGTATCTTTTTTACCTTTGACATATTTGTGAAAGGTCACTTCTTAAATTATCTTATATGTATATATTTTTTTGCCATTAATCAGTTGTGTTGTGATGATTTGTTAGTATGACGTCATTTGAGTAAACCATGAGTGGTGGGGCCTTTCAAACTAACAGCAATTTGGATTGTGGAGCCTTCAGTCCTAATCCGAAAACAGATTCGAAAATTAGATTGTATTGTAAGCAAAAAAATTGCTTTCAGCCACGTTTTTGCGCTCATTTATTTTTATTTCACAGATCCAAAATCGCTGAACCATTCCAACCTCACAAAACCGAGTTTTCTTTCTAATCTGCACACAAGCCTTGTTAGGAAAAAGTTTTCGACACCTAACTTCAAATTCCAATGTCCTATGTGCCCCCCACCCTTTGTTCTCGGCTTTTCGGGACAAAGCTACAAACCTAACCATTTTGCGTCCCTCTAGTTTGTACTTTTTAGACCAAAGGTCATGTTAAACGATTATTAAAATGTAAGAAAGACATTAATCGATAAGGTCGAAAAAAAAAAGAAAAAAGTAGAGGTAAATATATGAGTGACACAAATTCCGCTAACTTGTAATGCAAGAAAGGGTTATTTATGTATATTTATCGGAAAATATTAATCTGATAAGATGAAGGTTTTAGAAGTGCAATGATGTGGAACTTAAGACTTGAAAAACGGAAAAACCGAACATGGATGACATAGTAATATCAGAGGTTAACTGTTATAAGTTGATGTCGCACTTATATGGAACCATGCATGTGCAATGTGGTTGCACCAAATGTGAAGGAAATCCTGATCAACAACTACGATCCCCCACACTTAATGTTGTCGATATAATTTGCTGATCTGTCAACTTTTTATCTGCAATATGATGAAATTAAGATGGGATTTTATACCTAAGTCTTATGTTATTTATGGTGCAGTGAGTGGTAGTACGGATGGAATGACAAAAGGTATGAGAATGGCATATATGGGCATGGCTTTTGAGTATATTCATATAGTTCACTGAATCTGATACCCTTGGTCCCATAGCTTCTTCATCATTTCACACTTGTGTTGAATCGCTTCAGGGTTTGGAAAAGACTAAAGAGTAATGAGAGAACCATATCTGTCTAACCTATAATCAATTACATTATAGATCAATGGGGGCCAATCCACACCAAACCTCTCTATCTCCTTGTTTTTTTTTCTTTTCTTTTAATCTTTTTCTCCAAAGATCATTATCCAAACACATAATGATAGAAGAAAGGGATGGGAGGAGAAGTCGTGAGTTCAATCCCTCTTATTAACAAGCAGTGACGAACTTGGACAAAAATTTTAGAGGTGTCAAATTAGATTTTTTATATATATAATTATTTTTAGGTAAAAAAATCTTCATTTATTTTTAAAACAAGCACACATAATAGTAGAATTCAAAAAAAAAATATAATTATGTTTCGCTATTATATCATGATACAAAACCATAAATACCATTTTAGATAAGTCCTTCGTACATCATCAATTTGATTTGATGGGTATTGTGAAAAAATTTGAGAAATTTTTTCCTGGATCGCGTTCTAATAAATTTTTAAATTCATTATATGTAACTCTAGGAACTTTAGATATTTGTTTTTCATAATCTTGAATTCTTGGTTCTCATGAAATTTTTCAAATTTAGTTGACTTAGATGCATTTTTTTTCATCTTTATCAAAAACCTTCCTCCTTAGAAAAAGAATCAATTCTTTTACTCTTTATCATAATCTTTCTAATATAAATTTATCACCTTTCACATATTTAGAAAAAGATAAAATTTATATTCACAAATTACAATTATCACATTGCAAAACATTAGAAAACTCATAGCACCTTAATTAAATAAGCAATACAATATAAATTTAAAACTTTAAAAAATTTACCATTGGCAAGAAAACACAAAATCCCTAAATTTCATAATTAAGGGTTATACTAATTTGGAAAAAATTATAAATTCCAATTTCATAAAAGAATCCCTAAAATCATAATTAGGGTTTATACTGATTTAGGATAAAAATCCTAAAAAGAATCATAAATCTAACATACATAAATCATTGTAAGATACCTTGATATGTGAGAGATCATGCAAATGTATATTTCAATCTCAATATATGTATTTTCCAACTTCTGTTTTTCAATATATCTCTTTCTATTTTTTTTCTCCTCATACACTTTTATAATAACTTACATGGTAGAAAGATCTTATAACAAAAACAAAATCCTAATAATCTCTTTTATAAATTAATGTTTTCATTAAATTTTTTATTTTTTTTATTATTATTTTTCATAATATAAATTTAATATAAATAATATATAATTATAATTTAAAAAATATATCAATATATATTAAAAAAATTCTAAAAATTTTGGGAGAAGCGTGACTCCCCTGTCACTATAAAGTTTCGCTCCTACTAATAAGTTGGAAAAATAATGTAGGATTTAAAATGGAAGGTGGAAAATGTTGTAAGTTAAACTCTCTCGTTACCATAAACTAACAATTAACAATTACGATAAAAAAAAAATCCAAACACATAATGTTTTTCTCTCGATTTCAATTATTTATATCTACTGTGGTCTAAGCCTTTTCTTTTGGCAAGTGTTGGAAGTTTGTGGAAAAACAATATCAGTGCTGACACTGAGCTAGTCAACAAATCTAAATAGAACCTTGCTAAAAATAATGATGCGTGCTTACTGTTTAACCGTTAGTTAGCAATTCAAGAAAAGATACTTCAATCTGGATCAGAGATTTGGTGTGTTGTTTAGTTGTTAATTTTTACTATGTCTGTAAGAACAAAATTTCGAAATCTTGTTTCCTGCTTCCTGTTTTAATACACAAGTGATCTTTAATTCAAAATGGTAGTTTCTATCAACTGAAATATTGTCTAACAAATCGGCCACCGGTATTAGGAAAACTTTCACTTTAACGACAAATTTAGTTTCCAACAATACAAGTGATGGGTAGCAATCAGGTAAGTCCAGTCCGTTTGGAAAATTATGTTTTGAAAAAATTTTACTGACAAACTTTTAATAAAGTACACGTGACAATATTTTAATGGATGAAATAAAAATTTGATATGACTTAAAAAAAAAATATTTCATATATGTTAAAAAATAAAATTTGTCAAACTTTGTTAAAAAAAAATTTGTCAAAGGATCATAGTCCAATTCATTTATGTCCGCCTCGCATTTGATCCCATTTACATTAAAAAAGTGAATTAAAAAATTTGACTCGTTTAGAATAAATTCTAGTTCACATGACAACTCACTTTTTTGTTAAAAATAAAAATAAAAACTTGTGATAAAGTTTTTAATTTTTAACAAATTGAAAAATTTTAACAAGTTCACACAATTAGCAAAGACTTTAAAAAATTGAATAATAAATTGATAATTCAATATTTTTATCAATATTTATATTTATTCATTTACAATATATTTTTAAAATTTTAACATATTAAAAATATATAACACCGTAATAATATTTATCTTTTCCACTCGTTCAAAAATTATTCTTTAAGATGTGAAGCAAGGGAGTTTATGTTCTTTTGTAATATGAACAGTCTAATCATTGTCTGGTAGAATTTGGGTAACCGTAGTGGGCCAAAGCCCAGATCAATATTTTACACTTTTTGCACCTGCATAATTTCTTTATGAACCTTTATATTACAGTGACTTGAGATGCAACTTTAATTTTTTTTTCTCAAATTTTTCTTGTTTATAATGAGATACAATAATACGTTGGTCCAAAATTTACTTAGGTCGAATCAGATTTAGAGTCAATCTAACCTATCAAAATATAACTGAGTTTAATATTTTAATCTATATCTTTAATTAATCTTAGTACGCACGCGTCATTTTTTCTTTATTTTTTATTTTAATTTGTTAAAAAATTGATGTAATTATTATTATATTTAAATCAAATATTAAATAATTATATATATTTATATATAATCTATTAGTCAAATACAAATTATTTTGACTCTGAACTAATTTAGACAAATTATTCGATTTACGAGTTCGTACTCAATTAATTCCTTTTTTGAGAAACTTTTATATTAGTTTCAAATAAATTAAATAAATATACTAAGGTAGTGTTCGTTTGTGAAAATTTTACAAATCAACTGATTTGTACGAATGAATTCATCAAACTTTTGCATTCCTCTTTAAAGATCGAAGAATATATACGCAGACGTATCTGCGAGATTATACAAAACTTTCATCCTTCCAAAATGTGAAGATTTGTAAAGATATCAAATAATTTTACGATTTTAATCATCTTCAAAATTTTCTTTTCACATTTTAAATATTTATAATTATAAAATATATTATTATTAAATTATAATTTAGGTATGATTTATTATTAGAATTTATTATATATATATATATATTTATTAAATTATATATATATATATAATTAATAATATATATAATAAATATTAATAATTAAAATATTATTAAAAATATAATAATTAATAATATTTATATAAAATGATTATTGTTATTAATTAATAAAGGTATATAATAATTAATAATAATTATAATAAACTAATAATATATTTAATTATTATTATTATTTATTTATATATATATATATATAATAATTAATATATAAAAATATAATTAAAATATTCTTAAATTTTAACTTTTTAATTTGTTTACTTGTAATTTTATTAAACTTTTATTATAAAGGGTATTTTGGTAAATTTAAAATTTTATCTATTATAATTTTTTTAATCTATTATATCAATCAAATCACTCACTAACTTTCATCAAATTTATCTTCAAATCCACTCACTTTATCCTCCAAATCTACTAAAAAAAACACATATTCATCCCCTTAAATCCACACAAATTCATCTTCACATACTCTCTCAAATTTATCCTAACAACCGAACACAGCGTAAGTGTGTAAAAAAAATCAAATAACTAATTTTAATAATTATTTTGCTCCTTGGAAGATATAACACCAAAATCTTATGATGGTACATTAGAATGGTGTTCAACTTTCTCACTTTTACTTGTGAGAGTTAGTAGGTACACTTGAATTCTAACAGACTCCTCTTCAAGTATGTCCCTTCATATTGGTACTTATTTCTTAAACTAACGAGTACCCCTTCTTCATACTGTCATTTTTCTTAACAGGACACGCTTATCTGATCTACTGTCAGAAAGATTTTCGATACAGGGTCTCGTGTAAGCCGATCATCACATGTATCAAATTCTGATACCACTGTTGGGTCTTTCAAGAGAGTATCACTGAGAACATAAGACACCAATAAAATATGAGCTCAACCTACAACACATAAATGATTGACACAACTCTTAACAAAAAATTATAAAAATTGTAATTTTATATAATCTATTATTATATAAATTAATGTATAATTTAAATATTTTAATATATTTTATATATTTCACACTTAAAAAAATTTATATATAAATATAAATATCTTAACACTATTAAATTATTCGTTCAAAGATTCATCAATTTTATCAACTTTATTAATCTAAATTTGCTTTGAATTTCTCAGCAGGGTCAGCGGGCTTTTATTTCCTTAGATCTAACACCACGTCACATATTTGTACGAAATCATAATGAAAGAAAAAATGCACACATCTACCTACCTACATAACTACTCATTTTACAATCTCATTCGATAACTTTTTGGAGAGTAAGAAATATATAATCCAGAAAGATTTATAAAAAAAAAGTAGAATTGAAGTTTATTGGAAAGAACATTTCAGAATAAATTTTAAACTATTTCTATAATTTCATTTTGTATTGATGAATTTTATATGCGATTTTCCAAAATGGTGAATTTGAAATAGTTCAAAATTCATTGTAGATTAAGCATTTCAAATTTCTTATTTCAGAATCGATAATTTTTTAATGTTTACAAAATTTATAATTCAAAAAATGTCTGATACATTCCAGATAATTTAAAATATATATACAAGGACTCTGAAAAAGTCACTTTCGTAATTCCAATATAAGGGGAGCTAAAAAAAGGTATTATAATTGTGTCAAGAGTAAAATCCTATGCTCTTTGTTTTGTATCAGGTAAAACCATGTTTTTTAAGTTTACCTGTCTTAAATATAATCAAGGAAAATGATATTTTCCGTAATCAGAATTTAACTTTTAAGTTTTGTCGTTGTTATTACTTCATACTTATAAGAGATTTTTGGAGTTCGATAAAACTTATTTTTCAACACTTATTTCGTGACTTTAATTTTAACATTGAAAACTTATTGTCTTAATATATCCTGAGATGATGAATTTGAAAGAAAGTGAATAAATTTCACTGAATGAATTTTTATTTTCTTTAACAGATTTAGAGGCAGAAGAATGAGTAAAATTGTGAGTAAAATCTGGGAGTAATTTAAGTGATATGGTAGATAATATTTTTAATAAATTAAAATATAATATCACTATTTCTTCTTATGATCAAAGTTTAATACATTATTATGTTATGTTAGTAATTTTGGGTCATGCATATATATGACACATAATTAAATGTGTTAGGGTCATTATTTATAAGACCAGATAATGAAGTGATTTGACTAAATTAAAGATTTGGCTAAAGACATATGTCATGAAAATAAATATTGTGTAGAGACCAGTTAGTAATTTCTAATTTGAAGGGCCAAATTAGAAATACTAAAACTTAAGTAATTCAGTTTATAAATGGTCGTGGTCCCTTCTGAGAACATATACACAGAGTCATAACATACTTTTCCTGTTCCTTTCCCCTCTATCCCCATTCAGAGAGAAAACCAAATGGAAATCAAGGTACTCTACAGGAGGAAGATTACTGCGCATATAGGAGTGCTCTAATATTATCTTTATGGCCAAATGCTTTCGTTTACTATTTACAACATGATTATCAGTATATGGGTATGAGATATTGCTTATGAGTTTATGATTGATTATTAAAATCAATATTATGATTTATATTATGTTTATGTATATGAATGTGCGTTTATGTGCGTAAAAGTGTAATTATGTACATGAAGATATCAGACCCACCCATACTTCATGTTTGTCTTTGTTTAATTTAATTATTTCTATTCAGAACCCTAAATCCTTAATTCTGAAACCCTTAATCCCAATTTTGTTTTTTTTTTTGGGAGAAAAATACCAAATTGAGAATCCTAGGGTTGCTTAAAACCCTAATTGAAGTAAATTATTTTAATTAATTTTGAATTTTGGGTTCAAGACATTTGAACATAAGGATTTATATTTTAGAATATAAATAATTTTATTTATTTTATATATTTTTTGGTTGTT
>Ga0214543_1012257_pt1 | contig 11524 bp, 8 predicted proteins | sample CNSS2metaG_FD_160094 | JGI IMG/M metagenome (GOLD analysis project Ga0214543, IMG submission 160094) | Root nodule microbial communities from cowpea collected in UCLA plant growth center, Los Angeles, California, USA - CNSS2 | ecosystem: Host-associated > Plants > Roots > Nodule | place: USA...
CTAAAATCTAATTAGAAAAAAGATGAAAAATGACTTTAAAAAATTAAAAAAAAAATGTTAAGGAAAATTATAGAGTTTCTTTTTAAAGATATGGACTTTTAAAGATAAATAATCAAATAGTTAAATTTTAATTTATATTTAAAACGCAACTTAAAATTTTAGTATTTATAATTGTGGAATCATTTGTTTCAAACGGCCAAAATCATTTCTTACAATTGTGAAATCATGTAAAGAAATTGTAACATATCCATGAATTTTCTCACTGTAACACCCCCACACGGATTAGTAGAATTAATCTACTAATTTGAAGCATTTCATAATTGACATTAAAAAATATATATTTAAACATACAATATGTATTACAGTTTCCTCCATATATTTACATAAACAGTTTTTTCAAGCCATAATTCTGAATCAAAAGAAAGAGGAAAAAAATGCATTTCAAAACAAATTATACATATAGGTATATTTCAAAAAGACCTAAACTACTACAAACTCACTCACAAATAAAAACCTTCTTCTACATTATTTTGTGCTCCCGTTAAATTATACGATTATTGTAAAAAGAAACACAATAGCAAACCACACTAAGTTTGTATATTTCAAAAAATAATAAATACACAATCATTTAAATATGGATTTTACAAATCAAACATTAACATTCTTAACACATAGATTTACAAGAACTGTTATTTTTGGCTCCGAAGGATTTATGTAAGTTGAATAGGACTTAAGGCGCGTTCTTTTTTAGATGAATTATTTTTGGAAGGTGTTGGAGAACGATGATCGTATAGAATTTCATGTTTATTTTCGATGAATGCAAATAAATGAAAAACACTAATCTGCGAGATACCTCAACACTTTGCATCATGCTATTTTGAAGAAATTTGAGAGTGACCTTTGCCATTTACCAATATACCCCTCGTTGTTATGTTACAAAATGCAACATTGCACTCTTGTGACTGAGTTTTATGTACGTGGTGAGACCATATGGTTATTCTTAATTTTTTTTATGTGCCCTAACACTTCTTCCCTTTGATTTTGATGTTCCATAACACTTCCCTCCTTTTCCACCATTGTTGGTCAGTGACAAAGAACCACGAAGATAGCAACACGAAAGTTGAATTAGTTTGCTGAAATCATACGTGTTTTTAAAGAAGTGAATGGAACTTGATAAATTTTAGTTGAATCTGATTCCAACTTCCAAAGCTTTGGTACATTTACTTGGTTCCATTTTTGTTGTATCCCATTCCAAAAAGAAAAAAACTTTGATGCATTTACCCGATCCCATTTTCGTTGTATCTGATTCCAAATTCATGATCACAAATGTTTAATTTTTTTTTTTGCTTTAATAAAGAAAAAAACTTCAAATAATTAATTTTTGAAATCAATTATATCATAATATTTATTTTATTCAAATAATAAATATTATTATTACAAATGTATTTTTTGCATTAATAAAGAAAAAAAAATAACTAATTTTTCAAATCAGTTGTATTATAATATTTATTTTATTTTAATAATATTTTTTCATCATTAAAAAAATTCAAAATTAATTACAACTTATATATATATATATATATATATATATATATATATATATATATATAATTTTATATTACTTTTAAGATCAAAGACAATTTGGCAATCTTACTTTGTTATACACTCAATTTTATTTTTATTAGTCACGTGAGTAAAATTGTTCACAAACTTTCATAAAATTTACTTTCAAATTAACTTCACCATCACCTAAAATTCCGTTTTAAAAAAACAATATAAGCTTCATTATTAAATCCACCAAAATCAATCATCTCTCTCTTTCCCTCAAATCATTCCTCACAAAATAACACATTTTTAGTGATTTTGCACTTGTCATATGGATCCCAATAAGTTTTGTTTTGTGATACTAGGGCTACCTAGCCCCACAGTAGGACCAAAGTCCATTCCATATGACAAGGTTAATTCATTATTACACGCTATAAAAGTTTTGTTTCAAAAACATTTTTTGCCATAGGAACCTCCATCGACGCAGAGCACCTGAGTATCTCTATATTTGAGTGGGTATACTTAGTAGAGTTTGATAATCCAACATAAAATCCTTATTAAATTCACCACAATACGTAAGAGTGAAAAACTTCCTTCTATGAAAGTCAATCCACTTTCATCATAACTCCATTACGGACATAACTTTACATATATATAATTCATCATATTTTCACATAATCTTAACTCGTCATAGAATGTTATAATATGTAATTTACCTTAATCCAAACACATTTCATAAAATTAATAACCTGTTATTTTAAATATTAATAATTCATCATTTAGTTTCTACTGCATTAGCATTTTTAAATACAATATTTTCATTAAGTACATCAAAACAACAAATATTCTAACCACAAACCTCTAATTGATGATTTCAATGATTAAAATGAAGAATCAAGCACTAAAAAAAAAAAAAAAGACAACATTAAACGAGACCACGAACATAAAGATGTGGTCTAAACATAGTAAAGGCAACGTTTATTTAGACGTGACTTAAAACTATTTTAAACAACATTTATATAAATGTTGCTTGTAAAATGTGTGGACTAATCCAGAAAAACGTGGTATAAAATACACTAAAATTAAAGCTTTAAGATTATATACACACACACACACACATATATATATATATATATATATATATATATATATATATATATATATATTCTATCCCTCTCGTTTGACTAAAAATGTAAAACTTAGTTCAAAAAACGCAAAAATTTGAATTTATTTCCTCCCTTTGATTTTAGATTGAAAACGCCAAGAACTCACAGTGTTGAAAATGTGAAGTTTTGAAAAACATGTTTATTAAAATTATTACCTTTTATGAAGATTTTAAGCAACGATTTTAAAATTATTGTTGTACTGAAAATCGTGACACCTACGACTATACTCACATAGACTACACCTAAAAAATTATTGTATAAACTTAACCCATGTTTTTTATTGTTTAACTTACAATTTTGTGTTGTTGCCTAACACAATTTTTATTGTACTGATGTTACTTTATTATATATATATATATATATATATATATATATATATATATATATATATATATATATAATCTCAGAAGAATTCAATATAAAATAAATAGATGTTATTTTATTAACTTCCATTACTTAAAAGATAATGTGTCTCACTGATTAAATAATTCCATAATATCTCATGAGCTTAAATTTAACTAACAATACTTTTAAAGTGTTAAGTGAATTAAATTTAAGACAAATGATTTTGAAGCCATTCTTTTGGACAGAAAACAAATGAAATGTGAGAAAGCAGAGAACACAAATGGTATAATGTCAAGAGTAATAGTGTGTGGACATAAATTGTGAGAAAATACATGTAGATTTAACTAAAAATATTTCAATTGTTTTATTTAAAAAATTATGAAAATACATCGAATGTGTGTTTTTTTTATAATTATAAAAACAAATATAAATAACTTTTATAATTTGATTATAGATCATTTTTATTTGTTTTTAAATAATTTTATTTATTTATTTTAAAAAATAGTTAAATAATTTTTTTTCCTTTTTATTTATTTATTAATAGTTACTTTTTTTTTATTCCATTAATCTCATATATTAATTTAATAATATTATAATATTATTATCTATTACTATAATATTATATATATTTAAAAATTACGTAGAGCAAAATAACTGTGTTTACGCTAATAACTAATAATGAAAATAACGTGCGTAAATATATATGTAAAAGAAAAAAGTGTTATATCACTTTTTCTATTAAGATTATATTTAGATAGTGTAAAGTGTTTTATCATTCTGTTATTAACTTCTAGCTTTTACAAAACCTATTGCAGTCTAACATTAAGTTTATATAAAAGAAGATCGTAACATTGCGCTTTTTTTTTCTAATTAAATTAATGAACGTTAAAATTTACATTTTAATTTATTTTTAGCAATGCTTCAATTCATAGTTGATTTTTTGGAAATGAGAAGAAAACCAAAAACTAAATTATGAGAGTGCTTCTGTTGGCATTCCTGTATTTAAAAAAAAAAAAAATTAACTTGGAAGACATAATAAAGCTGTTAAAAACGCGTATAATGATTTATATAATGATATAAAAATATTATTTTGTATGTTTAAAACCATTATGATCTCAATCATGAGATTTTTAATTAAAATAGTGATTATATTTTATTGTTGATTCATGTATTTTCATTACCACATTTAATTTCATTACTTTTATGTGACAAACAAGAAACTACTTATAGTTGAACGTTTGAGATAATTGTAAATTAATTTCTCAAATCTTTGTCAATATTTAGTTTTTTCCGTCACAAAATCAAATTAAAGATTTAAACACTCATAATATTATCAAGAAATTTATATCGTGTTATATATGGTTATGCTATATTATTATATTGATCGTTACTAAAGTAACAAATAATCTAATTGAAGTAAAAATCGGGGTTGAAAAGAAAATTACCAATATGAACTACATTTCTATGATGTTCTATCTCTCATTTTCAATCTTCATAGTTGTTCAAACTTGCAAAGAGACAACATGTTACCATTGTCTCATACATATTATGAGAATTAATAAAAAAAAAAACTACTAGAAAATGATGGATTATTAATTTATACTAAAGCCACCAGTGGTAATGAACAATTATATATAATAATTTTTAAAGTAAACACATGGTTTGAAAATTTTGAATATAAACTATCAAAGGTAAAAATTAATATAGTCTTTAAAAAGTTTTCTAAAACTTATTATAATAATAAAAATAAGAACAAGTGTATTAAATTTAACACTTAGCCAAATATGTATAATAATATAAATTGTTAATCATGTGTTAATATAAATTTATAATATTAATATGCAGGGCAATCTTTTTATTTCACTTCACTTTTCTGAAAAAGTTATCTTATTTGTTTTATTACCTATTCACATATTCTCACTCTCCAATTAATTAACTGAATTATACAATACTACTTGTTATAAGACATTTTGTATTCTTCAATAACATATTTTATTGGACTTACGTTGATTATCATTCTACAATTAAGTTAAGATATTATTTTTTTATTGAACTTTCTTTAAAAAATATTTTAGTTAAGTCGTATATTAACACTCTATTGACAAATAATTGTATAAAATTAGGAAAAAAAAAATTCTGTTAGAGTATAATATATTTTATTTCTACCAAACTATAAGAAAAATAACTATGCACTAATGATGATAAAAACTACCCCTCGACCACTTGCACGGTAATTATAACATTTTTTTTTTAATATTTATGCATATGTTACCGCTATAATTTATGTAACATCTTAAAATTTATAATGTGATATTGTTTTAACTTTGAGTGAATTTTTAAATTAGTCAATTTTGAATCACTTTTGTTTTTTATTTTTTAAAATACATAAATTTAGTAATTTTAATTAAATTTTGTTAGATTTAGTCATATATATATATATATAGATATATATCAAAGGAAAAAATTTGAATATCACTCAATCTTGTAGTTTTTTTAATCGGATTTGGACATTCGGTAATGTTATTTTTAGGTGCATAGATGCTGAAAGTTAAAATAATATTTTAGATAGTTTTGTAAAATTTGGGGATGCTAAAGAGATTGCTCGAGGTGCAGGGAGAAAAAGTCTGATAACTGGCGGAAACTCAGGTTTTTATCTCCTGTACCCCACAATTTTTTCACTTACTTCTTCTAACTTTCAAAATGGCCATTTTACCTTTTATTACATATTTTGAAAATTTTTCTTAACAAGCTTTCGAGAGCCACATTTCTGGAACATAATTTTTGGTATAAAATTTCAGAATGTGATTTCGGAACAGAATTTCCGAAATGTGTTCAGAAATAAATTTTTCTACAATGTGAATTTTGGAAAAAAAAAACTGTAGAACTCATAAAATGCTCTGAAATGAGTTTTCAATAATACCTATCACACACGAAGTATGTTTTGAAAAAAAAAAATTGGAATACATGTAATATATTATAAAAAAGAGTTTTCCGAATGAGTTTCTTTTTTCATTTTCTCTCTTCTTTTTCTATGCAGCATTCTTCCTCTGCAGTAGCGGTGCTGACAGTGGTAAAAGTGATAAAGTGATGGTGCGGTGTGGTGTAGTGGTGGTGATGAATGTTTTAGTCTTTTTCTAATATTAATAGCGTGTAATTAGTAACGTTGGGGGTGTAGGAAGCAATAGCCCAAAACTTATAATAAGATTGAACAAATATGGATTTTCTTCCTGAACCCAAACTGTACTATATGACAAAGGTGTCGTAGAATGCACAACCCTAAAATGATATCACATATATAGGTCAAATTTCTTCTAAAATTATAATTTTAGAAGTGACCATTTTCGTTGTTTAAGCCTAAGCACAATATATTGAGTTGTGATTTTATCCTTGGTTCAGTAGTTTAAGTTTCTTTTGATATGGTTTAAGTTTTCAACCTTTTAGATATATTTACTAGCTATTTTATAACATTAGGCTTTTCAGTTTTCAATTTTTTTTTTAATGTTACTAAAATAAAACAGTGAATATTTTTTTACATGAGATTGTGATTAAAGGATATATATATATATATATATTAAAAATAAACATGAAGTTTTTAACAAGTTTTTTTCAGATTACATCACATAAAAAATACTTAAATTTAATTTGTACTCAACATTTAAAATCCATTATTCATATACAAGTAGGACTTGTATATGACATTAATTAACACTTCATATAATTCCACGTTTTGTTAACATTTACATTCATCAAAAAAATTCCATTACTTAATAATTTAAAAGTTTTTAGACTTAAAACATCAAAATTAGACAATTGTTATAATATTTTTTGTAATTTAAATATTTATAAAACTTTATCTATATCTGTATTTATTTATCTTTCGTTGATAAAAATATGAATGACAACATAGAGATGGTGCGTTACGAGTTTAAATATTTTATTTTTCATCTCAAAATATAAATTTATTCATATTCTAATCTTTATATTTAAAGAGTATAATTTTTTTCATCTTATTCCTATTAGAAAACAAGTATATTTGTACCGCGAGAGCACCCAATTATTCAAAATATTAATTAAATATATTTTATATCAAAACAAAAATTATAATAAATAAAATATAATAGTATTAAATATATAATGTAAAAAAAAAAAATATGTTCATACTACACTCAATTGTCCTACATTGTTTAGAAGTCGAAGTCTAAGGCGGTTTAAATACACATTCCTCCTTCTACCATCTGAAACACATTTTTAATGACAAAACCATGATGGAGCACACGATCAAAAGCATACAATACATTAGATGCATAGTGATTGACAATGATTCTATCATCAGACTTGAGTGCAAAACATTGACATCCACCGTGAGGTCGAAAACTAGGTTCTAAGATGAACCATCGGTCCTTAAGCCCTCTATTGGGAGATGATATGTCATTCCCCTTACAACTTGTAAGACCCGTGAAATTTAATTAATTAATTAATTAATAAATGCGGGTAGTGGAATCTTTATGACATTAAATATTGATTGATGTGATGTGAAAAAGTACTAGCTCAAATGGTTGAGAGTATCTAATTGTTGTCATCATGAAATATGAATTGGTTGAGCATTGCTTTGGCATTGACATAGTTGTGGGTTCAAACCTTAGAGAACCCAAATTAAACTTTATTTTTGCTAAACTTAGTTTTGGCATGAATATGAAAGGGCAGATGAAACCCTAGTAGCCAAGGGGGCTGGAAACCGTTTCATAAGTGTGCTTGAATGGTAATTAACACTGCATTTGACATTGCTGCATAGGGAGAGGAGTGCGAAAATTGAGAGTTTCTATGAGGATCAAGTGAGGAGAGGAAAACTGAATTGGAAGAGAACCAAAGGGATACATTGTTGTTTGCGTTAATTTTCTGGGTTTCTGGACTTTTTCCAGAAACTGCCTGACGGGAGATGAATGTCCATTAGGTGACTCATCCTTGCCAAGCTAATTATGGGTTCCTGGAGAAGAACCGCCTGGCGGCAGAGTCCCGACCGCTAGGTGACGCAATGCTGAAACACATTTATAGGTTTTTCTTTATGCACTGCCTGGCGGTGATGAATAATCGCCAGGCGACGAAAGTCAATTCGACTTGATTTTGATGATTTTAAGGTTCTAGGTTGTTTCTAATCGGGAGAAAAGACAATACTAATTGTTTGGAAGTGATTTGAAGTCAGAATTCTTTGAATTATAGGTAATTGAATGTTCAAATTGGGTGAAGAATGCATGAACATGGTTTAGGGTTTGGGAATTAGGGACTTTTGTTAGGAAATCAATTTCATAGGGAATTGATTTGAGAAGTGAATTATTGTATGGGATGTTATCGTCTAAGTCTCATTAAATGCACAATATTGACGAAATGGCCAAAGGAGGAGGAAGACGAGCTTCGAACTGCAAGGTGCTGGAAACTCTGGAGACTTCCCATAATCTGTGTGCGTCGCCTGACGATACTATGGTTATCGCCAGGCGTTATACCAGAACAGAGTGGTTTTTGTGCACTTTGGCAGATAGTGGTGGTTGGGAAATTGATCAAGATCTTGTGAAGTATAAGTTTTGGAACTTGGGGGTTGTTATAGGGATTGGTCTAAGTGGGAACACTTGGGGTAGACGTTACTAATGTTAATTGTGATAAATTGGTAATTTAAGAACTGTGAGTAATGAGGAATGGTAACTATATGGGATTAGTTAGATGATCTATAGGTAAATCATTGTAAAGTACTGATGATGTGAGAAGTAAAGGTCATAAATACAATATATCTTATAGATTAGTTAGATAAGCTTTAAATTGTAAGCTATGGAATATGCCAAGTCTGATATAAATTAGATTATATTATGACCTGAGTGGTAATAATAGTGCTATGAAATAAATGTGGTGTTGGGTTATATGTTAGTGGTGAAAGTACAACATTAATTTAAGGATATGTGAGACTAAGAATCTTAATGACATGATTTTGATTGAGCAAATTCTCGAGATTTTAATTATGATGGTAGCCATGTGTTTAGGCACTTTTATGGGACAAAGATATGGTAGTTGGGTCTGCGAGTGGCTATGTGAATGAGGATGCTAATAGATGGTGCTTGAATCCAAACTATAACTAGTACTGCGCAAGTACTGGTGTGGCGCCTGACGACAGTATGAGAACCGCCAGGCGATAACAATGTTAGTGAGGGCAACCTTCACTCATGGTGCCTAGCGGCAGGGAGCTTTTCGCCAGGCGATAGCTAAGGCGATAGCTATAAAACAGTAGGCTACGAGGCGCTACGCGCCTGGCGGTATGGGTCCCCCGCCAAGCGATCTACTCAATCACACATCTTTTTCTTAATGCAGACTACCCCAACTTTATTTTCTTTCCCCCCTCGAATATACTAAAATTTGCTCCCTTTTATCCATTTTAAATTTCAAACATACCCTAAATGTGACATCCCAATTAATAAAATATTTTAATAAATAAAACATCACATAATTTAATAATATAGAGCAACAAGATGGATGTTCAAATTAACTATTACAGTCACCCATGAGTTTACTGTAATACTAAAAAAGAACTAAGGGCATCAATACGCCAAAGATCAAATTGTAACCATAACAATACAAAGTTTTTCAAAAAGAAAGACAAGAGTAAAGACCAACTAAAGCAATCTACTATAGACTACAACATCTTCGTCCACATGTTATACCTCAACATGTACTTTCTTACATGCTACCACCAATATTGGTGATCATCACAAAAAGAACAACCAAACAAGAAACAGGAACAGAGAGAAAGGGTAAGCTAGTGACATAATTTGAATAGGTAAATAAGCAGATTATGAGCAAGTTATTGAGCACAAACAACATGTGATAGCAACCAATAAAATACCCTCTAACCCAATTATTCGGATACATGTAATGGAATGAGATTCACTGGTTGGTGACCTCTACTGGTTGCTTATATTTGTGGTGACCTCTACTGGTTACTTAAGTCATTCCACACACTAATTTATCATTAAAGGGATTTCTCCATGAAATTCCCACACCAAGTCCACATGTTATCTCATAATAATAATCATCTTATGTTAACCCCATCAAATATAGTCCCAAAACACCTCGTCATACATGCACAACATTATACAACGTGCTCTTGAGAAGTGAAACAACCAATCATGGAAGGAATCAAGCAATTAAACACTTCCTGCACGAATCTTGCTTAAGCCAGAAGTCCTCGCATAGGTGAAAGGGATTCTTCTGCTCAAGCAAACCCTTCTCGCCTGAGCGAGAGTTCGAACGGTGGTATTGCAAGGTTTATGCGAGTTCTCGCTTAAGCGAGATTGCTGTTCACTTAAAATTGAAGCTCATCGCCTGAATGACAACTCGAGCAGAAGCAAGAGTGGATTTTCTGCTATTCTCGCTTAGGCGAGGGTTGCTCGCTTGGGCGAGAATGATAGATTTCTCACCTGCTCACGCATGCAAACCTAAAATCCAAACCAAAACAACTCTCAGTTCATTTTCACACAATAGTAAACATTCAACCAACATTTCAAGTACGATTCAAGACCAAAAACAAGCAAGACACTCAAAAAAGTTTTTAAACTCTTGCTTCCTTTACCTTGACACATGTTAAAGTTTGAGGAGAAGAAAGTCCTAAGTGGAAGAGCATTAGAAAACTCAGATATAGCTTAAGAAGCTAACATACAAGAACACAGGAAAAGAAAAATGAGACTTTATCGAACTCAGACAGAGACAAGACTTCAGAGACTGAAAATGAAAGAGAACGAAACTGGGATTGACTTACCTGAAGGAAATAAACGTTTGGTTTGTTTCGACGAGAACTCCACGAAAGTTCCAGTTTCAATTTCTGCTTCATAAAATAATTGCGACTGAGTTAGAGAAAATGATAGAGGAAAAAGACAACAATAATGAAAAGTAAAAAAAAATGGGAGAATAAAATAAAGTGGAAAAGCTAAAAGATTTTTCTGAACAAGTGGGCTAAAAATTAACAGCTAGATAAATCACCATATGCTTAATAATTGTACAAATCCATATTTATATAACTTTGGGTTACTTTTGTCTTGTGATAGTTCATTTCTTTTGTTATATTTCTTTTGTGTTTCTATCCTAAAATTATTTATTGAGTTCATATAATTAATTATTTTATGTATTAATGTTTATAATATGGTTTATTTTATATTTAATCAATGGTCATTCTTAATATAGATTAAGTATGAAATGCAGAATTTCTATTAAGATAGAAAATGATTTCAGGATCCACGCTTCGCATGTGGCATCCTTAATTATAGTTTACCCTTCTTAGTTTTATAATAGTAAAAATATCTTTCGCAGAATTTATTGAATATCAATGATAAGTACTTTTATATATATATATATATATATATATATATATATATATATATATATATATATATATATTATAAATATATATTTTTTTTTAATATAAATATATATTT
>Ga0214543_1012261_pt1 | contig 11522 bp, 11 predicted proteins | sample CNSS2metaG_FD_160094 | JGI IMG/M metagenome (GOLD analysis project Ga0214543, IMG submission 160094) | Root nodule microbial communities from cowpea collected in UCLA plant growth center, Los Angeles, California, USA - CNSS2 | ecosystem: Host-associated > Plants > Roots > Nodule | place: USA...
ATTCTATTAAATTGTATTTTTTTTTTTTTTTTTCTTTCTGTCAGCATTCCATTTGCTCCTTCTTATTTTTCATTACTCCTTGTAAAGTATTTTGCAGACCTTAATTTAGCGATTGCCGTAACCTTATGTCCTGTTGCATGACTGATTGGTTAATATATCATGAATCATGGTTAAATTTTCTACTCGAGTACATATTATTTTGTCAGTCCTCAAGTAAGACCATTTTTTTCCACAAAAGTTATTCACCGATCAATGGAGCATTCTGAAGACAACCTTTGGTCACAAACTATGTCAATCAGCAGCACAAATTGGTGTGCTAGTCATGTTAAACTTGTGATGAATGAGGTTGTAGGTTTGGTGCAAAACGGTGCTACAATGATAGACCTGATTTGAACTACCACCTAGTTTAGGTTCTTCTGTTAATTATGTCATGCGATTAGTTACTAAAACAAGTGTTTCAGTCCATTTTTATTTGATTAAATTTTTGTCGATGTATTGTCTCTGTAAGGTTGACTTTTAATTCTCTAGTTGAGTCTTGTCTCTCAGACATTTTTTCTTTGGTTTATGGGTGTTGAATTGATATGATGATTCATTATGTAAAGCTACTAAGAAATGTTTTAATATAACCATTTAAATGAACTGAAAAGCCTGTTCACCTAGTAATAATCAATCTTACATTAGTATCACATGAAAGGTTGTAGTAGAGAGACATCAGCAATCACTGTTAGTGAATATTTTTGAGATCAGAGATTTTCAGCCATGTAAACCAGTTTGCTTATCTGTTCATATGGCTTGTGTCCAAAAAGTCTTTTGGAATAATCTATAATTAGTTGGGTTGTTTTTTATTTTTTGGGGTGGGTGGGTAAATTTTTGTTACGTTTGTGAAGGAGTGGTTTTGGAATTTCAACACAGGAGTCTCCAGGATTTTTCGTATAAAAAAATGTCAGTTTCGTGTGGTGCATGTGCTTGAGTTTTAAATTCCTGGTTAAGATATCTATATACAAGTAACACGTTCAAAAATTTCATCAGATTGGCCTGTCATGCCCCAAATTTGCAGTTCTTTTGATGAGTACAATTAGAGTGATTATGAACTAGTATGTCCTGTTGACGAATTGACGAATTCTTTTTTGATAAGTGTTTTCTCACCTACTTCATTGTGTTAATATATGTTTAGGACTGCCTGCACTTGTTCCAGAATCGTATAAAGCTAAAACATAGGATTTTCAAACTCGAACGAAATACTTCCATTTCAATGGACTTGATATAATAGGGGGAGGATTTCGAATGAAGTTGTCTATTAATTAATATTGTTGTGTCTTTGTGTTTTTTTCTGACAAGTTGTCACTGTAATATGCAAGGACTTACTGATTCAAAGTATATATTGTAAGAGATTACAAATTGATGCATCCGTAGTGCTGAATTTCTTTTCATTCAATAATATTGCAGGTTAAGGAAATGATGAATTTGCAACGAGAAGTCAAGAGAAGACGCCTGAGACGAACACAAACTGGTCCGTGGTAGAGTGAAGATTGTACTATGACTCTACCGTTAAAATATATGTACATAATTATAAAGACGTATTCTGTTGTAGATCGAGGCTCTGGTAGTTTTTAGATTAGCACTTGGAAACTTTCACGTCTTACTTCTCTTTTGAACACGTTAGGAAGGGTATGCATAGTATCAGGAGAATATGTTTCAGCACACATCCAATTTCATGTCACCATTGGTTAGACAATCTTGTGAAGTAGCACTTTTCCTGGATTTTATTTGGTGAGATTGCGTGTCCAATATATGCACTTCTCTTCATTCACCATATTTTAGTTACCAGATCTTCCATTTTATCATTTGCATATCTAGAGGAGATAATTAAGTAAACCAAACCAGTGTGTACTTTTCTTCTGCTTCTGGGATTCAGAAGTATTCACGTAAAAGTTGCGTGTTGCTGCTTCTGGAATTCATGAAAGTGGTCACTTCTATTTTACTGAACATGGTTAGTATCTTTGGGATCGGAGCCTAACGAATAAATAAATAAATGAAGTTTGAAATTCTAATCTCAAAAATATCAAAAAGAAATTAATTTCTCCGATAGACAACTGTTAAGTCATTTTAATCACTAAAGTCAAGGATTTATTAATATGAATCTCTACAGACAGTGATGCCATTTTAACTTCAACTTTAATATGCATTCCTCAATTCAATCTGGGTCAGCAAGAATCAAATGAGACTAGTGATTATTTGATTTTTCAAGTCCAAAATGATTACCAAATTTTGAACAGAATCCAGTTAACTCACTAATTGTAATGAAATAAATTAATAACTATATAAATCAAGATAAATTTACTAATTATATAATTTTAAGAGACTTGTAATCGTCAAGTGCTAATTTGACACACTAACGGTGATTTAAACCTGTTAAATCTACCGTCAGTCTGATTTCTCATTTGAGTTACCCTAAGAATCTAAGATGGACTTTACATTCCAGCATAGTTTGTAGAAACAGACTCATTATTGGATTTATTGGTTCAATCTTCAAAAGGCAAATTCTTCATGCACTCGTTTTCATCCTGCACCTCCATGGGATGGTGAAAAGACTTTTTACCCTTAATAAAAAAATAAACAAAACTATATTCTAGTATAATCATAACGTGTTTGAAACAAAATACATATTTTAAATTGTAAAATATGGAATATACTTTCGAATATTAAAATGCATTTCAAATTTACAATTTAGAATGAAATTTGAATTCTTTACTGATTCAACAAAGAATTTAAAACTATTTTTAAATTACTCAATCTAGAATATGTAATCTTTTTTCAAGGACATTCTAGATTGTGCGCTGTCTTAATTCCGGTATGTACAATTTTGCCCGTAGCCAAAATCGTTGGCATGGCTCAGGTAAATGAGACTCTAGCAACTTCTTCCTCATCAAGACTTCATCGTCAGAAATATATGAAAAAGTTTAAGAATGAAGTTCTGCTTCAGCAGATATCAAACGAATTACAATTCAGCAGAGATGATGAGTGCTTTAAGGGCGAGTTCTTACTGGTTTTGTTTCTACTGCAGCTGTGTGATAATAAAGGCAAGTGGTAAGAATGCAGTAAAACACTAAATAAGCCGAAAACTAAATCCTAAGTCATAATCAAATATTTATAGTAGCACAGAAAACCCAATTTGTATACAGCGTCGAGCAACTGCCACATTATGAATTTGTATTTCAAATTGTATATTCTAAATTGTAAAAGTTTTACATCCCACAATACAAATTTCGTATTGCTGACAAAATACAAAAAATGTTGATATTTAACGTTCTGGATTATCCGAAACTAAAACTGAAAGGAAAATTAGAAAAATTTTAATTTACGGAGGTATAAAATGAAATTATGGAGATGCAGGAAGAACCTGCTTCTTCAAAAGTGCTTAATGATGATTGGATTATATAGTAGGCTATTGACGGGTTTGGACTTTAAGCCCAATAAAAGGGCTGGCACTACGTGGAAGGTTCCAATATCCTGTACCCCACTTTACGGGGAATAGAAGGGAGAGAAAATGGAATCTTTCACTTGGAATCTTATGAAAGGTTGGACAGAGTCACCTCTTCTGTGAGTAGCATTGGCTCTGGGGATGATATGGGGATATCTTCTGTAATTGCTTCTGTTTTTCAATTAATCATACAATCTTCTGTTCCTCTTGAACTGGGTTCCTATCACAATAATCAACAAAAGAAAATACTACAACCACTACGAAGGAGACCTCAGTAATGTGAAACTAACAGAAATTCCACCCGTGATTCCTGCTCCAATATACTGAAACCGAACTAGCTGCTTTCGACAGAAATCAAATCATATAATAATAACAAAAAATCAACAGCTGAAATGAAACCATCAAAATTTTATCAGTGTCTTAGCCATTTCTCTGATTGTACGAGTCAAGAACAATGTTGTGACATGGTTGGATGAACGCATATATTAGAGGTACGATCATATCCTCGCAACAGTAAAAATTCACACCACATTCTATTGCATCCATTTGTCATCTCCAGAGCTGAGAATTACTTTTTGAGACAGTTTGGAGGGAAGTCTTCATGTCTTTGTAAACAACAGGCAAGAACCTACAGCTATTGGGGACAGCTGGAATTGTGTTTCATGTCTTTCCAGGAGATCATCTTCCTGCGATCCCTTCCTCTAAAACATCTATCCAGGAATCGACCAGTAACAGGCTTACATAAGCCAACATCAACCACGGAAGTACAATTTGTCCTTTCAGACGACGATGGGAATGTCTCATCCAAATAACAGTCGAACAACATAGCAAGACAACTAACTTGATGAGCCAATACATAATTTTGTTGATTGACAGGTAGCATCCTCAGTATGTGTAGATTGACCTACAATTTAGAAAGGGTAGCAAAAACAAGGGCCATGAGCAGGACAAAATCAATAAAATATGTAAAACTTGTATGATGAAGAGATATTAGGTATTATTTTCCTCTTTTTTCTTTTGTACTTTATACTTTATTGGGAGAACCCCGGGGAGGGAGGGAGGGAAGGGAAGAGGGGAGAGGAAATGAGCCACAATGTTCTATCAAGAACTTACAAGTGATCTGTGGTTCTCAGAAGCTAAATTGTCGCTATGTATTACCGTCCCATCCCATAATTCACATTCCTTAGAGAATCCTATCCACACGAAGCTAATAATTTTACTCCAGTAACATCTTGAGTGATTAAGTACTCACCTCTGCTTCCATTGCACGGAGTTCATTATACCACTCTAATCCTAACTTGTCACGCTTTTCCCCAGAAGATATACAGCGAACACTCAATGCAAAGAGAGGAGGCCTCAGAGGATATTCCATACTGATCTTTATCTGTCAAATGATAAAAAGTCTAGATCAAATTGCCAATAGATAACTGAATTAAACTGTGTAGATTAAGGAGTATTCGTTTACCTTAGCTTCTAAATTCACATTGTTCTCATCTGCACTGATTTTTCTGCAAAGAACTAAACAAAATTCCTTGAGCCCATGATCCATCCATGATACAGAATTTCGCTCATGGTAATTGGATAACGTATTTTCATGTTCTAGTTCAGTCTGTGCTGGTTCATCTAGATCGCTTTCAGTATCCAGCAAGAAATCAGAACTGTCATCATACTTTTTGAAACTCTGTGACCTGATTTTATTGAGTGGAAGAACGATACTTTTAGAAATTAAGTTCAGCTGTGTGGAATGGTCAAGCTTGGACATGTTAGGAAGCAAAGTTGGAAGCTCCCCGTCTTCTGTAATACTCTCAGGTTCTGCTTTTGTGGCATCAGAACGTTCATTTACATCAGCATCCATTGGTTCCTGAACACGCTCCTCTTCATCGATGACAGCAGAAGATGAGGACTCTCTAGGTACAGGTGGAAGTCTTACTGGTGACCAGCTATCCAAATTGCACAAAGGAGTGTGAAAAGCCCAAGGAACACTTTTGCAGGACAAACGAGGCCAGTCAAGCTTTGCGAGAGATTCTAGCTGTTCCCTGTAAGCCAGTGAAGAATTCATGAAATTAGAACTCAAGTGTGCCCAACCAAATACGTAAAGCAAGATAAACAGAGATGCTCGAAAATAGAATGAAATTTTACTAAATTCAGGATATATCACAACAGGAAGGCAAACAAAGAAGCAATACAAAGATGCAAATGCAACAACATAACCAAAGCAATGCCTGATAGCAAACTTCAATTTAATCAAAACATATTCATTAATATCAAGAAAGGCCCTTCACATTCTAAAACTGCAAACATACTACAACAGTGACTCACAGAAGAGCCAATTGAGCTTTTCTTCTATTGCGGATCCTCTGCAGAACTGTCGATACTCGGTTCTGCTGGCGATATAGTGAAAGACCTGATATAACATTTTCATTCTTGGCTGCTCCACTGTCGTCAGTAAGAAGTAAGGGAGACACCTCAGGCAAGAAATCAATCCCCGCCAGGTGCTGAGCCCATTTGTAAGGACGTGAAGTTCTTTGAGTATTGAATGTTATAGCATCTTGAACAAAGAGTTTGGCAGACTGCACCGCCATTCAAATAGAAATAAATGGCATATAAATAATAAGTCAGAGAATAGATTATCGACTGCGGGAAGGAAAAAAAAATTATGCAATAACTGTGTAAAGGCACTACAACCTGCTGAGGAAGCTCAAGCCCCGTATCATTAGGGAATAAATTACATAATATATCGTTCTCTGGACCTTCATTACAACCTTCTATTCCAACACAGACAACGTTCAACTTCACCAAATACTCAAACCTTAGAGTAATAAGTTTGGTAGGTTTTGAATCAGAATCCTGATCTTCGTACACATGGATAATGACTTTGAGCGGGTGAACTTGAAATATTCCCCCTTGGTCAAGGCTCTCCTTTGCTTGAACCCTCCGTGGCCTTTTCCTCCGTCTCTGACCATCTTCTTCTTCATCAGGAGCATCGTCTTCCAATTTGGAACTCTCCACTGTAGTGGAATTGTCTGAATAATAAAAAACATCATAGTGAATCCTTAAGTTCCATTCTGGTATGTTGGAAATAACAGAAACCAATTTAACCTTTGTACAGATATTCCAAAGCTATGCCAGGCACACACGTAGAAATATTGTAAATTTTTAAACATCCATTCAATTAAGCCAGAGAAAAATGAACTAAAGACCATTAATAAAACTTTTACGGCAGTACTTTCGCACTAGTAATAAATTTATTTTACTGTATTTTTATCCCAATTTTAGTAATAAAACCAGTGACAATTTTCAAAATCTATAAATATCTCAAGCAAACAATACAGTTTTTAAAGCTGATTCATTAAAAAGATAATGTCCTTAGGTATAATCCAGAGTCAGTAGATACGCTATCAGCTGCAAGAGTACAGACAACACATATTCAAACAAGAATAATGGTAAAATTCATAAATCAACTACCAATTACCATTGTCCTTGTGAGCCTGTTGACGAGCAAAAGCTTGAGCATCTTTCAGGCTTCCTATAATCTCCAGATCAATGGGTTCTCCAAAGGCCTCCTTTTGAGCCAACAGCTGCGAGTAAATCACGTATAGGGCTGGAGGAAGTAACTCTGCAGAATGATGCTGCTTTAATTTCTTTGTATGATGAAGCCCGAGCTGGTTTTGTACAGGCAGGGAGGCCTTCTTAAGAGATTTGAGATGTGATGGGAGACTTGTCAGGAACTTCTTTCGGTTTGCAATAGTTTGCAAAAGAATTTTCTTTTGTTGTTCCAGCTTCTCATGAAGTTTGCAGAGTTCTTTACGCTGATACAAAATTGGAAATAATAATTATAAGCATGCCTACAACTATTTGCAAGAAAAATTCAAAGACACACGATTATTAAAGGAATAGCAATAGACAAATAAACCTTTGAAAGAATTGTTCAACACTATCCCTATGTTTAGGTGGGTGAAAATGGAGAGGAAGGCAACAGGATACAAATACCAATTTTCATTATTTGCTTCAGAAAACAAAAGTACACAATTTTACATGGGGGTCCCACGTATACAAACACTTATCCGCTAAATTGCAGTGAAATTAGGAGCAAGCATAATTGTTGTTTGCTTTTTTTGTTATAGTTTTTTAAAATTAAAGATCGATGTGCTTAACTGATACGGAAATCCCACCTAAGAAGGGTATGCATGTATATATATATATATATATATATATATATATATAGATGTGCATGCATTAGTCAGATCCTAGATCGATTTGGAAATCCCACCTACGATTTGGTTCATATCTTCGATTTGTCTTAACTTTGACCTTGCCTGATATAGTTGTAAGAAAAACAGTTCAGTTGATAGTTCAACAGATCTAAAAAAATATATTATATATTCGAGCAATTTTCTGGGTTTAAGGATTATTATGTATACATATGTTTGTTTGGTTTAAATTCTAATTAATAAGTGCATGGGTGTATAGTTTTCCGTCTGAGATAGTGTTCTCCTAATGAGGATTTTTTAAGGAAGTTCTATACCACTATTTTGGATTTCAGCATACGGTAGTAAAGAATCATAGTTAGAGTCGCTAACATCTGTATGATATTCAAAATTTTCCATGTTGGCTTCTTCCCCCATTGTGTTTAACTATAAGAGCATTAACTTCTAGACAAGGTTCTAGAGTTAGTCTGCAACCACGATTTCAATCACAAAATGGAAATTTGTGGAGTCTCTGTAACTGTAATTGAGGTCGTATTTGTCCACAATTTCCCACAATATGAAGGACCAAAAACAAAAACGAGTGCAATTAAAAACCTTGCTTCTAGCTTTTCAATGCAAAAACATTCAGGGCACAGGCACATTGCATAAACGTCTGCCGGAAGCCAATATAATAAAAATGAAAACATACAATAACGATATTGTACACTCCTTTCTGTTTCACTATCCCAATTTTCCCAATCCACCTAATTTCAAATTGTCAAGTAGACTCGTTAAGTAGGAATTTTATCGCAAAGTAACCTGGAATAACTCGAAATTGAGCCTCCGGAGCATGAGATTGTGCGCAGCGTCGTTCGACAAAACGGAGTCCTTGATATCTTGTGGAGCGTCACGGAAAAACTCCTCCTCAGGAACAAGGTCAATGTCAGGATATTTCGATTTGAAGTCTTTGCAGGCCTTTATCGCCTTAACGTAGTGGTTTTTCTCGTACATGAGGTTGTGAAGCTGCAGCGTAGTGAAATCCACCGGCGCCTTAGCACGCTCCGTTTCGGTTTTGACGCGGTCTTCCTCAAGCAAGATAGAGCGATTTGCCTGAAAGCAAAAGAAAGAGAGTTATAAAGCCTAAATCAGAGAATGAGAATGAAAGAGAAGTGCAGAGTAGAGTACCTGGCGAAGAGTGATGAAGTGTAAGAACATCTGAGTAACGAGATCCCGAAGATGTTGTTTAGGTTTTCCGTCCTTTTTAATGGAGAGTATGTCGGCGACGATGTTCTCTACGGAAGCCTTGCTGTTGCGCAACATTTCGTAGGGCGATTCCTCCGACTTGTGAGGCTCTGAAGAATGTTCCTCTTCCTCCACGCCACCTATCGATCCCTCTTCTATCTCACCGTCTTCCATTGATTCTCTTCTCTTTTTTGTCACAACCTTGACCTAAACCCCTTTTTTCCGCTTTTCGCTTTCGATACAATGTCAGAGACAACTCTGTTACTTTCTCTCCAATTACTTCCTTCCTGCACTAAATTCCGACGGCTACGACGGAAAACAATCAAACTGCAACGACGGTTACGACGGAAGACAGTCAAACTGCAACCATTGCTGCTTAATCAGTGTTCATTGCTCGACGGAGGGGTTTAGTTCGATTACATTTTAAAAAAATATTTAAATGATTAAAGAAAACCTTTTTTTTCAGAGTGATTTAATTTTCATTTATTTAACGAAATAATGGCTTGCCTAATTCATATTTTTTAAATGTTTTTTCTTTAAAATTGTTAATAATCAGGTTTAATTATTCTTATAATTCTTATTTTTGTACAAAATTATTAAATGGATCCTTTTAATATTTTTAAGTTTTAAAATAAATTAAGAAATTTTCATCAAAATTAAAATTATTAATAAAATTGATTTGTTTTATTAATGTAATTATATAATCATAACGTTAATTTTAATAAAAAAATCATTGATTCTTCTAAAAAAAATTAAATTACAAAAAGTGATTAAACATGTTAATTACTGTGTGTGTTGAGACATGTTTTTCCTTTGTGTACATTATTTCAAATGTTTTAAAAATATTATCAAATGTTATTTAAGACATTTACTTCGGTATGCATCATTGCATTTTCAACTTACACACCACACCAAAGATACATTAGAATTTCCAAATTTCTGAAATTATATAATAATAGATCCAATCCTATCTAACCATTGTAGACCCAAAATCGTACTCTTAACTCTTCTATCTTTTATTGTTCGTTTCTTAACAGTAATAATAATATATTATATAATTAACAAAAAAATTATTTTTTGTTGATTTTTTAGTATAAAGTTTTATTCTTACTAATATAATCTCTTTGATTTATTTTATTATTTATATATAATAAATAATAATTACACATGTTCACGAGAAGGACGTGTTTGAGTCAACATGTCGTAGAAATTGAGTTCATGAATAAACTTTGTTGATAATCTTTAAGTACTTTAATAGTGAGCAGATACACACATAATTTTTTTTAATTAAAGTGAAGATTATCAATTAAAAATGTTGGATAGTTTTTAAAATACTTGCAAGAAAGAAAAAAATTATTTAGGTCATGTTGTAATCAGAATTCCCAAGTTGAAGTATATTTTAGAAGCTTACTTAAGGAGAAAAAAAAAAAGGCTATCACATCCTTTTAGTTGTAACCTTAATCGTGAGTAATCAAAATGTTTCTTACTCACCACCATAGAGGCAGAATTTGGGCTATGAATTTTTTTTATTTTTTTCTGGTCCACGATTTGGAATCCAAAAGCAATCATGTGTTGCTCCCTCGCGGCCTTTATTGTAAATCACCACTGGGAGCTTCTCCCTGCACCTCCAATAGTTCTTCTGTACCTCCAAAAATGACTGTTATATCCTTATTTACTATGGGTGAAAGAGTGGGTGAAAGTGGGTGGGACGCACGCAGTAAATGAAATTTACTGCGTCGCCAACGTTCTGCACCCCCAAAACCTTATTTCTTCTACTCTTCGTTTGTTCTCCATCCCAGTATCGGTTTGAGAGTTTTAACTTTTTACGAAACGGATTACAGAATCCGTGTCACATGGTTATGAAACGGATTCTGTAATCCGTTTCGTAAAAAATTTTGCAATTTTTTTTGAAACGGAATCTGTATTCCGTTTCCCATACATTTTGCTTTTCTCATTCATTACAAAATTACACCTCACCCTATTACTTTTAAACCTTACTTCTGTGTCCTAACCATATCTATAATAAAATAAAATAAAAATTAATAAATAAAAAAGAATCGCCCAAAACGGATTTCACATTTGCTGAAAAACCAAACAACACATCCCAAAACGGATTCCAGGTTCCATTTCAGCACCCGGCTTCCACAATCCGTTTCACCTAAAATAAAATAAAAAAAAATGTTTTTTATGAGAAACGGATTACACAATTTGTTTCCTTAAAAAAGGATTCCATGGTAGTGATTGCTGACAGTGTTAACCTCAGACTGAAGAACATAGTTGAAGCAAGATCATGAGGGTGTTTCCGAGGTTCAAGTTTCTGTCAAGAGCAGTGCACGAGGAACAGGAGGGTGAGCATGATGGGGAGAGAAACAAGTATCCTTTAACGGAAGGAAGCTTGTGCACGTCCTTAACGTTAACTGTTTGGAAAAAATCCCTAGTGATTAGTTGTAAAGGGTTCACCGTGATTGATTCGTATGGAAACCTAGCTTATAGGGTTGACAATTACATCGGCCACCCCAATGAAGTCATTCTTATGGACGCTTCAGGAAACTCTGTCCTCACTCTGCACCGCTCCAGGGTATGCATGTCTATGTCTTCTTCCCCTTCATCTT
>Ga0214543_1012262_pt1 | contig 11521 bp, 4 predicted proteins | sample CNSS2metaG_FD_160094 | JGI IMG/M metagenome (GOLD analysis project Ga0214543, IMG submission 160094) | Root nodule microbial communities from cowpea collected in UCLA plant growth center, Los Angeles, California, USA - CNSS2 | ecosystem: Host-associated > Plants > Roots > Nodule | place: USA...
AAGATAAAGGTTATATTTTATATTTTTAAAAACATTTTTTTTTTTTTTTTTAATTCACTTAATAAAAATGTGCACAAATTTGAAAGGTGGGGGAAGGTGAGGTTCTCTTCATAATTTAATGCCTAACTCAGGTAGGGCAGATGCAAGAGAAAATTATGGTACCAATAAGATAAAATTAATTTATATATAATTTTAAAAAATTTAAAAACTTATATGATTTTTTTTATATTAATTCATATATAACTTTGGTTTAATTATACAAAAAAAAGAAAATTTCTAATTTTTTATTTCTTTTTTTTATACATAGAAAAGCTCACAATTCATTATAGAGATTGAAATTTTGCATCTTATCTCTCTTCATATATCCTTTTCATTTATTTTTATATTAAATATCATATTTGTTTGAATAAGAGTAATTACAATTTTTACAATTAACCAAGAACATCACCACTATGGGATAAAGAAATATTAAGATATAATAAAATAAAAAGATGATAAAATATTATATAAGGCAATAAACTAAAAATATGAAGAAGGTCTTTTAATTAAATTATGTTAGTTTTACTTACAACGACATATATTTGGCTGAAAAGGGACGTATAAGTTATATTTTTGACAAATTATGGAAATTATAAATATAACTTTAACTCAACTACATAAATTTGTATTTTATTTACAAAAGTATTTTTCATATTATGAAAACATATACAAGATTTTCAAATTATAATTTTTATTTTAAAAATATTTAAATAATTGTTATGCAATCTTAATAAATAATACAATTTAAATTTACGTGTATCAATAATTACAAACATAAACATAATATATCAAACAAAAATATATTAAAAAGTTATACGAAAATATATTGTATTTATACAATTATGTTTTTCTATAATTATAAAACAATTATAAAAGTTTTTAAAATTAATATAATAACTTAAATATTTTTTTTTAAATTAAGATAATTTAATTTTAAATATACTACTTACCAAATAAATATACTTTAATTCACTATTTTCTATACGATAAATATATTTGAAAATACACTTTAAATAACCATACCAAACAAATTAACCTATGTTCTATAAGCTTACTAACTTAGGTTATTAACTTACGGTATACACGACGATGACGGCAAATTTGAATTTTTATCTAGCCTCTTAGCTTCTCAACTAGTTTTTGTATTTAAAAAAACAATAACGAGAATATGTTATAATTATGTTTATTTAAATTCTAATACAAAAATATGTTAGAAATAATTTATTTTAGTTGTATAAATGTGTTTTAGATAGTTTGAGATGTATTAATTCAATTGCAACTAAGTTAATTTCGTGTGTAAAAATAAATTGATTAAAAATTTCATTACTCTTTAAATATAAAGTTAATAATAGTAAATAATTAAAGTTACAGAAATTCAAGTCAAACATTATATACAGAAGACAAGAAAAACAATAAAAAGTGAAGAAACAATGACCGCTGAAACTAGAAAGAGAAACAAATAAAAAAAATTTGATTTTATAGTTTTCTCTACTTTTTTTACAAGAAGACTTTCAAAATTCAATAATTTTTATTGTAAGAATAATTTAACTTTAAATATTTTAATTGATATTTTTAAAATTTTATCTTATTTAACTATATAATAAAATATCAAAAGATATCAATTGTCAAATCTTTTGAAATATGACAATATCTTCTTCAACATTTTATATTTTTAAATCTTTATGACAACTAAATATTGAAGATATTGAATTTATTTAAAAGAAAAAAGATTACAAAAACAAAAAAGAAAAAAACTCAGTCCAATTTCTATATAAAGACTTAAGAAAACACATTAAAGAAATCCTATGAGGAATCTAATTTAGACTTCTTCGCCACCTTCCATGTCCTTTTCCCAATTTTCTTATATCTTTATGTTATTTTTACCCTTCATGGAGTGCTAAACCTCTAAAGTTGATTATAGTGTAATTTCTTAACTGGATTTTTATTTTATATTATATTATTTTTTTTTTTTTTTTTTTTTTTTTTATCATTGTTGTGATTTATATTTATGGGTTAAATATGTTTTATGTTTTTAATACATGAACTTTAACGCAAAATAAGAATTCGCCATTGTTTGAAACTTTGATATATTTTGGTCCTCAAACTTTAAAAGTGAATAAAAATACTTTTTTAATCAAATTACATCAAATTTTGACGTGTCAAACATGTTTCATGTTACTATTCAAGTTGTTCATATTGTTTGACATGTTCTCGCTTAGTAATAAACACGTTTTACACATTAAAAAATTTTATCGCAATTAGATTAAAAGAATTATTCATTTACTTATAAAATTTGAAGACTAAAATATCTCAAAGTTTCAGACAAGACAAACTTTAATCTCGCATTAAAATTTAGGGACTAAAAACATATTTGACATTATGTTTATCTATGTCTTATCACTTAATTAAGAAGTAATTAGATTTTAAGAAAAAATATATAAAAATTTACTTAAAATATAAAATAATCTTAAAAAAATCAATGATATAAATCTTATTTAGAAAAAGTTATGGAATGTATCATTTTCATTCTTTTTTATGATTTCTATCTATTTTATCTACAATTTTATTTTTTTATATTTAACCTTTTTTATCTTTCTTATATTTATTTATTTGACTAACGGTATACTTTTTATAAAGATTAATTTATTAGAAATCAACTTCAATGTTTATTAAGAGATGAGTTGATTTATTTATACTCATATTAATATATTTTTTAATTTTTTAATAATACTAAAATTGTTATAAGTAATATTAATCTGATATCTTTACGTTATCAATACATAACCATAAATTTAAAATATAATTTATACATTCTAAAAAATAATTTTAATTTTTAAAATAATATACTTCATATATTTTAAAATATCTTGTCTATTATAAATTTGAGCTATATAAAATGGTATATATTTACACATTTTAAAAACGAGTTTCACAATTAAAAAGATCCATTCATACATATGTTGAAGTTAAAATTTTTACACTATCAATTAATAACAGTATTTTTAAACATATTTTGTAAGATTATCGTTACTACAGTGAACAAATTATTGATATGTTGTATTAAATATATATTATTTAAATAAGTGTGAAATCTAGATTAGTGTATAAAAAATTATACTTTAACTTCTATTTTTTAACTCTTCTTTTTGTTATCTATGTAGGTTAGTGTGACCATCGATTCTTTAAAAAAAAATTATGACATATTAATTAATGACCTAACATTAAATTATGTATTAAATAATAAAAAATAAAGTAAAAAAAAAGTCATAATATTATTATTTTTAAGGTATTGCGATAAGATATTTTAGTGAAATTATCTCAGGAACCGGTCGTTAAATAGTTAATATGTACTAAATGATTACAACTTTATCTTATCAAAATTATGATTAAAAGGGGAAGATTAATTACATGAGGATTGGGTTTATTGTAATAATTAATGCTTCGGGAACAAAGTTTGACACACCAGAATACAAGAACACCATCACATGATTATAAATCCCAAATCTGATTGATACTCGTAGCGTCAACTGCTACAGCTCCGACGGAGCAATCTCCTACTTGCCATCCACACGTTAACAAATTATAGATCAATCTCATTTTCTTCATCTCTTCTCTTCTCTTCTTTTCTTTTCTCTTCTCTCTCTCTTTTTTTTTTTTTCTTTCTTGTCCCTGTCTCTTTGTCTGTCCACACGCTTTCCTCTTTCTCTGTCTAATTTCTAGAGCTTTCGTAATCCCCTCTTTTTCGCACGCTTTGGTTTCAATACCAGAAAAATTTTCCTTGTTGATTCTCCCAGCCGAGTTCGCTTACAAGTACGTTTATTCCTTATTCTTTGTTTGTTTTTTCTTTCAATTTTTAGTTTTCCTTCGTTTCTTACTTGATCCCCTGTCTCAGAGCTGAAACGTGTTACAGTTACGCCAGAATTCGAACACGAGATTAGTTTGTGGCTTTCTCTGTTCGAGTTCTTTGAAAGTTGGATTCGTCGGGTTTCCGCAACACTAACCAAATCGTGCCCTCTCCGCAATGCTGCAATCGTGAGTTCTGGTCAGGAATCGCTCTTGTTTACTTCGCTGACACGCGAAATTGTTTTTTTTTTTTTTGTGGTGGCTGGGTTTCATCTTTGTTGAAGACCGCTGAAGGAAAAAACGGGACAATCATTGCTGCATGTTTTAGATTCCGTTCTGAATTGTGTACTTTAATTCAGTCATGCAAATCTTTTTTATTTGTCTGTCTTGGGATTGATGATTAATTTCGTTGCATGAATTTTTGCCCAATATTTTTGTTTTTCTTTTGCTTTTTTATTGTTTGCTTCTGGAATAGAATCATCATAGGTGATGGTTATTTTTTATTTTTTTTCGTTGTCTTGGAAAATCTTAAAAGCGTGTTTGTTGCTGTATTGCAGTGATTTTTTCCATGGCGAGATCGTGAAGATCTTAAAATGGGAACCTCGGAGAAATAGATTTGCATTGTAAATTGGGTTTGAACTTGGCGACTCAGCAGGAATCTGAATTGTGTAAAATCTGCTTGTGCAATTATTATCGTGGAGGGTGGACAAAATGGTCTTTGAAATCAGTTCTGTTGTTTCAAAATTACAAATGGTATCCACTTCGGACCATGCCTCCGTTGTCTCCATGAACTTATTTGTGGCTCTTCTCTGTGCTTGTATTGTCATTGGCCATCTTCTTGAGGAGAATCGGTGGATGAATGAGTCTATCACTGCCCTTATGATTGTAAGTATGCACTGTCCTTGAGCTATTTGCCCCATGCTATTTAAAAGTTTGTGTTAAATTTTTCAGTCTTACTGCTAAAATTGATTTTCCTCTTGGTCCGTTTGTGGAAAATTCTATATTTCGGCCTCTACGTGCAAACATGTTTACAAATTGGTCTTTGTTGTTTGAGAATGTTACAAGAACAATAAATTTACTCTCTGTATATTATTTCTCTTGTCTGCTTATGATTGGGTTCCAAAGTGAGAATGGTCCATACATCTAAGAAGTTTTTTTCTCTTTGGTTCCTGTAGGGAAAATATTTTAAAACCTTTACATTGTTAACAAATGCTAGGGAATAATCTGCAAAAAAATTTCATTTAGGAATCAATATGTAGGATTCTTTTATGCGGAAACTTAACTGGAAAATAGTGTCAAAGTATAAGGATCAATTTTTTTAATTTAACCTGAATTGTCCAACTCCTCCAAATATTTTGCCATCCTTTAGGAGACAATGGTATGCGTGTATTGATGCCTAGTTTGAACAATGGTTCGTGCAGCTTTTCTTTTTCTTGTTTTTATTGGACAATGATTAAATTTCATATTGATTTTCTCAGGGTATTTCCACCGGCGTAATCATTTTGCTGTTTAGTGGTGGTAAAAGCTCACATATTCTTGTTTTCAGTGAAGATCTTTTCTTCATATACCTTCTGCCGCCTATAATATTCAATGCTGGGTAATTTTTCGTCTTCAGCACCTTTATCTATTTATCATTCTGTTGTTAAAGAAAAAGGGAAGTTGTTTTGGTTTGCCCCTTTTCCTTGCAGGCATCCCAACTTCCCAATGATAATCTGAAATGGTATACTTGTTGATGATTAATGCACGTTTGGTGTTTGTGGTTCTTTTCTTTGGGAGGGTTTTGTTGGGGGTGGGTTTAGGGGAGGGATATAACATTTTTCTGCAGAATTAAAAACTAGTCACAATTAGAGTTATATAATGGTGGATAACTTTTAGGAGCTCATTCAATGTCTAGAGTATGGCTGTTTGAAATACCTGATACTACCACTTAGTTGACTTGCTTGCGCACTTGTACTTACACGAGTGACATAGAACTCAAGTCCTAAGTTTAAGTTCCCTATTTCATTCATTACTTCAATTATTTGAAATATGACTTGAACAAGTTCTACTTTTCTTGTAGATATTATTGGTGGTTTTATATGTGATAATTGCTTTCATGACTATGTAGTTAAAAGCATCGGTTTACGTATCCATGATATGATCATGAAATGTATTAATTCCAAATTAAAACTCCTGAATCATATTGTTTTCCCCTCCTAAAATCCCTGTCCCGAGTCCTGAAATCCATGTTTTATCTTAACTTTTGACTTCACGTGTATGATACATTGCAGTTATTTTTTTCTTATGATTTGGTTCTGTGTAATTCATTTCAGGTTTCAGGTGAAAAAGAAGCAGTTTTTTGTTAACTTCATGACCATCATGTTGTTTGGTGCTATTGGTACATTAATATCTTGTGCTGTCATAACTTTGGGTATGCATTATTGCTTTACGTGTACTTATTAAGTTATTATTTAAGATTTGACGCAGTTAGAAAATAAATTTGCCTAGTTATTTGACTTAAATTTGAGGGATTATTTCAGGTGCATCGCAAATTTTTGAGAAGTTGGATATTGGTCCACTGGAATTAGGGGATTACCTAGGTATTTTACTTGTCAATATCATCTACTTGGCAATCTCTCATTTGGTTTTTGACCTACTAATTTATGATAATTTCCAGCAATTGGTGCAATATTTGCTGCGACAGATTCTGTTTGCACATTGCAGGTTTGAAGCAATATATTCTTTACATTTTTCTTACAACTAAGGTATCACTTATAGTTACTGAACTTATGAATGATTATGCAGGTGCTAAATCAGGATGAGACACCTTTGCTGTACAGTCTTGTATTTGGGGAAGGTGTTGTGAATGATGCTACATCAGTGGTGCTTTTCAATGCAATCCAAAGCTTTGACCTCAACCACATAGACCCTTCAATAGCTTTGCACTTTTTGGGCAATTTCTTGTATTTATTTGTCGCAAGCACAATGCTTGGAGTGTTGGTAAATGTTTTTCTCCCTCTAATTCTGTCATGCATGCATCATATTGAATCATAGACAAAATTTATATCAACACTGAGCATGCATGCACATAAATATTTATATGGACTTGGGGCTATGTCTAATGTCTGTTCATCACCTTGTAGACAGGTCTACTCAGTGCTTATATTATCAAAAAGCTGTATATTGGAAGGTATTTTCTTGACATTTTCCCATTTCCATTGTCTGTTCAGCAGTAACTGTTATGGTATTACATTGTTTTATTGGATATGCAGTTAATTCTTAGTGAAATAAAGTTGCGGACAATTCTATGATAATTAATAAATTTCTCACTTCATCCAATCTAAATTTTTTGTATTGTTTGTTAACTGAACAAAAGTTTACAGTTTAACAAGACTACACCGAAATAGTTTTGATTGTTTGAACTTTGAAGGAACCATGTATGTTAACTGGTTCATTTGAGTTTTTTTATTCTAAACGTTGTATTGTTCACCATAAGTTATTTCATACCACTGAAATAAAATAGAAATCAATAAAAATGTAAGACTTGTTAGGCATTGGTCTCTACTGAGTTATAAAACGTTGTGCATCCCAGAATTATTGTTTGGCATGAATTGGTGTCATTTTAAGTTGTATCATGTTTTTATTTTTTAGGAAAAAAAGTCACGTTAGTTGAGTTGACTTTTAGTAACTTGGTATCTGTCAGTCTTGGTGCATCTGTTAGTTCTATCTTGAGTACAAGGTTTTAGATCCTTTCTTTGGTAATTATGAGGCACGGCACAGGATGGTTTGAAACAATTCTTTATTGATGTTGAACACATTTCTTCTTAATTTCAGGCACTCTACAGATCGTGAGGTTGCTCTTATGATGTTAATGGCTTACCTATCCTACATGCTAGCTGAAGTAAGTTTTAAAGAATTTTAGTAACATTTTGTGGATGGGGTCAACATTTGACATTAACATGATGTGCTGATGTATCTAAATATTCTGCAGCTATGCTATCTAAGTGGCATCCTCACTGTATTCTTTTGTGGGATTGTTATGTCTCATTATACCTGGCATAATGTGACTGAGAGTTCAAGAATCACTACCAAGTATGTCTTCTAAACATATTTCTTCATGTTATATACACTGTTCAAGTTTACACATTCCTGAACATATTTTTCATCTAACCCTTGCAGGCATTCTTTTGCAACCTTGTCATTTGTTGCCGAGATCTTTATCTTCCTTTATGTTGGTATGGATGCCTTGGACATTGAAAAATGGAAATTCGTCAGTGATAGGTATTCTTTAGACCCATCAATAATAATCTATTCATTAATTTGCACTCATGAAAAATTGCTGAACGGCATTCTTTCATGTACACAAAAGGTCTGCTTCTCTACTAAAACGGTCCTTGTATTACTTGATGTGACTCGAGAGCTCTTCTCTAGTGTTTTTAGCTTTTATTTTTCTTTAGTGAATTTTTATTCTGCATTCATCAATCTTCTCAATGTTTCCTTTTTATTATATTAGAAAAACAATTAATTTGCTGTACTTGGTTCTTTCTGCAGTCCTGGAACATCTATTGCAGCTAGTTCAGTATTGTTGGGCCTAATTCTTGTTGGAAGAGCAGCTTTTGTTTTCCCCTTATCCTTTATATCCAACTTGGCTAAAAAATCACCAAATGAGAAAATTAGCTTCAGACAGCAAGTATGGCTAAATTTCTGTCAATGTCTTTCCCAGATTTCTTGTTGTACTAAGTTTTGTTGACAGGTTTCGCCTTGTTTCTAGGTGATTATTTGGTGGGCAGGTCTTATGAGGGGTGCTGTTTCAATGGCACTTGCATATAATCAGGTAGGAGCAACAATGCTTATTAGTGGTTTTGTTGTCTTTTGGAAAATTGAATTATTGGCCACTGATTCTGCCAATGGTAAGTGAGGAAAGAACAGTGGTCACAGAAGATAGGATCTTATAACCTGATGCTTTAAAATGTGATGCTCTTTTCAAATGCAGTTCACCATGTCGGGGCATACTTCACTACGAAGCAATGCAGTCATGATCACTAGCACCATCACTGTTGTACTTGTCAGCACGGTGGTAAGATATATGTTTTGTAGTTGCTGACATCCAGAGACAGTGTCATTGATTTCTTTTTATTACAGAGGCTATTTTGTCTTTCCTATATCACTTCCATTCATTCCATTAGATTAGCCATTTGACCTGCTTTCTATGATAATAAAAGATTGATTCTTCCACCTTGTGATGCTCAATTTAATCAAATTTGACATGGTTAAATATTTATATAAATTTTTTTTTAAGATGGTGCTGACATTTCGTAATGACAATTCTCAGGTGTTTGGTTTGATGACTAAGCCACTCATAAGGCTTTTACTACCTCATACTCCAAATCATAAAGAAATAAACATCGTGATAGCTACAGATACATCTACTCCAAAATCAGCCACTGTCCCACTTCTTGGGAGTGCTCAAGACTCTGAAGTCGATATTGATCCAATCCATCGTCCAAGCAGCATCCGTGCATTGCTTAGAACTCCAACGCACACTGTTCATCGTTTGTGGCGTAAGTTCGATGATGCATTCATGCGTCCTGTTTTCGGTGGAAGGGGTTTTGTTCCTGTAGAACCTGGTTCTCCATCTGAACGTAATGGTCATCAATGGCGTTGAGGAAAAAGGCAAGAAATATGTAATTTGTATTGTAAAACTGCATAAATTTTTGTGGAGGTCAAGCAATGCGTGTATAAGAATCCCGTACTCAGATTTTGTCAGTTCTTTGGGTAGTGACTGAGAAGTGAGAGCATATGTCATCTCAACTCATCCCAGCGTCCTTCCTAAAGTGTAATATTTTATTATTAGATTTCTTTGACCATTATCATTGTATTTAAACTTTTAATAGCTAAAGCTAAATATTTTTCAAGTTTTATTTATTGGGTTTTGTTTGTTGGCAGCTTCTGCCTTAGAAAGATTAATTTTTAGTGCACCTGATTACCGACAAACCTTTCACATAATTTGACATGAAGGATTACTTTGCAGAATAGGCGAAATTTCCGGAGTCTCACGCATTATTATAGCAAAATAAGGTGGAGTTTAGATTTTTCCAAAAAATATCTTTTTATAAACTAAAATTAACTTATCGACAACAAATTAAAAAAATAAAAATTTAACATTATCTATAACTATGTATAAAGAAAAATTCTTTTTTTGGTATCTACATTTATTTTTCAAAATTATTCTTTAAATAATAGTCTTTTAAATTAAAATAATTATTATTACTAGTTTTGTTATAATTTTATTTTAATTTATAAAGAAATTTATTTATATTTATTTTGATATATCTTTAAGAATCCTGAACTACTGGATAATGAGAGGTATGACAGGCAAAAACCTTTCTAGTATCAATTGCATTCCCTCTTCTTTAGTTGAGGTTTTTTTTTTTTTTTAAACTTTAGAGTTACGGAAACCTATGGTTCTTACATCTATGATTAGAAAATCGGTTTAGGAGGTAACAGCATAAACAAACTTTAGAAAAGAAAACATCAACTATATTAAACTGCTAGTTGTATGAATTAATAACAAATTTATGTAGTTTGTTTTAACCACGACAGAACTCTATGATATCTTAATGATTTTGCTTTTCGGCGTTCGGTTATGAGATTAATCCTCAGTTTGAGATGTTTCAAACCAGTTGGGGATGTAAAATCCTGTATGTTAAATCCTATTAATTTTACAAGAATAATTATTGTAATAAAACTAGACACATTCAAAATTAATGTTTTAAGAGAAAAAAAAAAGGAAAACAAAGACAAAAAGGTCAAGTGAAAAAGAATTATCATGAAGGTGATAGAGTGGTCGAACTTGGACTAAAATTGTAGGGTGCCAAATTAGATTTGTTATATATAATTTTTCTTTAGAAAAAAAATTATTCATTTTTTTCTTTTCACTTCTTCTCCTTAAAACAAACACACATAATAGTAGAATTCAAAAAAAAATCATTCGCTATTATATCATGCTATTATATCATGATACCAATTCATGAATACCATTTTAGATAAGTCATTCGTATCTCATCAATTTGATTTTGTGGTATTATTAAATTTGATGTCGTTTTTCCCATATCACGTTCTAATGAATTTTTAAATTCATTGTATGTAACTCTGAGAACTTTAGAGATTTGTTTTATATTGTCTTAAAAATTCTTAGTTCTTATTAAATTTCTCAAGTTTAGCTAACGTAAATGCATTTCTTTTTCATCTTCATCACAAATCTTCCTCTTTGAAAAAAAGGAATCAATTTTTTTACTCTTTATCATAATCTTTCTAATATAAATTTATCACCTCTCACCTATTTAGAAAAAATAAAATTTATATTCACAAATCACAATTATCACAATGCAAAACATAACAAAACTCATACTACTTTAATTAAATAAGCAATATTGTATAAATTCAAAACTTAAAAAAAAAATTACCATAAGTAACGAAAAACACAAAATCCCTAAATTTCATAATTAAGGGTTATAATAATTTAGGAAAAAATATAATTAGGGTTCATACCAATTTCATAAAAGAATCCCTAAAATCATAATTAGGGTTTATATTAATTTGGGATAAACTTAATTTGGAAGAAACATCCTAAAAAGAATCATAAACTAACTAACATACA
>Ga0214543_1012263_pt1 | contig 11520 bp, 11 predicted proteins | sample CNSS2metaG_FD_160094 | JGI IMG/M metagenome (GOLD analysis project Ga0214543, IMG submission 160094) | Root nodule microbial communities from cowpea collected in UCLA plant growth center, Los Angeles, California, USA - CNSS2 | ecosystem: Host-associated > Plants > Roots > Nodule | place: USA...
ACTTGCTCCCTCATAATTGATAATGGAAGTTGTGTTAATGTGGCTAGCACAAGGGTTGTTGACAAGCTTGGCTTGAAAACCATCCCTCATGCCAAGCCCTATAAGCTTTCTTGGCTTAGTGAGGAAGGTGAGATCAAAGTGGACAAACAAGTCCTTGTGCAATGCCCGTGATTCTTGTCCCCAAAAAGGATGGAACATGGAGAATGTACATAGATTGTAGGGCTATCAACAACATAATTGTCGCAACCAAAATCGCGACGAGATGACGAACCAAAAAAGAAAACGGGTTTGAAAACAGATTTGGAGTCGCCACCATAGTTATTCTGGAAAATTATGGAAAACCATGAAAATAAGACAAGTCTGCAAAAAAAAAAAAAAACCAGATTTTGGATCCGGGAGTCGGTTACGCGTAGGGAAGGTGTTAGCACCCTACCGTGCCCGCCCGAGGGCGGTACCTTTAATTAAAAATGCAAAGCTGATGTGGTTTTCAAAATATTAATTTTCCCCAAAAATAATAAGAAAACAATGCTAAAATGAAACAAAAAATATTTTGTTTAACTTTTTGGGCCCGACCAGGATTGACCTTGGTGCTACGTATTCTCATTCAAAATGAGAAATCAGGGTTACGTAATTCTTTAAAATATATTTGGAAAACAATTGAGAAAATGATTTGACTTTTTGGAGGTGAACCTGACAAGGACTGGCCTTGCTCCTACGTATCTCACATGGGAGAATCAAGGATCACGTAGTTCTTAAAGCTTGTTTGATGATGTTTTTCTATTTTGAAATTTTATATTTTTTTGGTATTTTCTAATTACTTGAAAATATGTGTCACACGACGCGAGCGGTCGAACAGACACTAAAAGGGAAAGAAAATCATTTTTGAATTCTTTGGGAAAAGTGTCACGCGACGCGAGCGGCCAGACAAACATAATAAAAATGAAAGCGGACTTTTTTTTTTGGGTTTTTCTATTATTTGTAATTTTTGTAATTTTATAAAAAGATGAAATTTAATTAAAAAAAGACAAAAGTGGAATATAAAAAAAAGGAGGGTGATTGAGTAATGTAGGAGGTGCATGAAGAAGTAAACAAACTCAACAAAAGTAACACACAATGACATAGGGGTGTGGGTAAGTAAAATTGTGGTGCAAGATTAGTAAACATAGAGGTGTAGAGTTATCAGAAACTGGAGGTGCGGGACGAAAAGAAATGAGAAACATAACATAACACATTGAGGTGTAAAAATTAACACGAGAGGTGCGGAGGTAAAAACTGAAAATGGGGTGAAAATGCTGAAAAGGTGCAAACAGTAAAAACTGGGGTGCAATTAGTAAATGAAGGCCAAAACACAAAGCTATTCGATTCTACAAACAGGGGAGGTGCAGATATTAAAATGGGAGGTGCACAGAGCAAAAGTGTTCAACCCCATCTCTTTCTAGAGCCTGAATTAAGATCCTAACTTCTCTACGCACGCAGCTCTTCTTCCCATCACTGTATACCACAATGCCCGTGCCGCCACTACACGTCCCACCACCGGCGAGAGACGACACTGTCGATGCCAGTCACCATCGGCGGTGTCGCCGGCAAGAACCAAGCCACCTGAGTCACTTCTTTTCCTTGTTTCTTCTTCCCGCGTGCGAGACAAGGGCTGTTTCTCCTTGAAGATGTCGTTGACATAGCGTCTGTGACCATCACCGTGAACACCACTGTCGTTGATGCAGCGTCTGTGACCACCGTCGTGAACGCCACTACCGCTGGTGCTGCCAAGCTTCCCGAATCGCCTTTCTTTCTTCTTGTTTCTTCTTTCCGTGAGAGAGAAAGGTGTCGTAGCGTCTAAGACTCGTCACCACCACGCCAACCACACCGCGACTAGGTCCACAAACGTCACGTGACCACACTCTGCCGTCGGTGATTGTTTTTCTATTTTAATCTCTGTGTTCTGAGTGGTGCTGGGTTGTTAATGATTGGGAAACAAATTCGTATTTGGGTGTGAATGCAGGGGTTGAAGCTGAAGGTTGATGATAGTGGAAAATGACAATTGGGAGATTAATGGAAGAATGAGAGATATAGAACATGTTGTGGTTGATGGAGGTGAGGGCGTGATGCTGATGATGGCGAGAGAGATTGATTGTGAGATGGTGGAATGGTGCGTGATAATTGGAGGAATTGGTATGTGGCCGCTGAATGGAGAATGAGCTTTTTTGGTGTGTTGATGATGGTTGAGGGGGATAGAGTTTGGGTTGCTGTTTTTGTTTGATTGGTTGCGAGAAGGATGAATTTGAGGCTAGATGATGGGTTGAGGGGCTTGTTTGTTGTCTGGTGTGTTCTGTTTGCAGGTTAGAGTGGTGTTGTTAAGGAAGAAAGGTTGGTCTTGGATGAAGGTATGAATATGTGATTGAAGATAAAAGTCGAGATGGATTTTGGCTTAATTGTGTGCGAGTTGCGTGTTGGTGGAAGTGAGTGAATCTTTGTTGTGAAAGAGGGTTTGTGTGGGTGAGTTTTGTTCTCGATTGTCTCGGTGGTTATGCATGAGAATGCAACATGTTTTGGTGTCCCTTGAAGTGTGTGAGAAGTTGGTGAGCATAAATGAATGAGTATGGTGATGAATGAATACGGTGAAGAGGGAAAAAATGGAGATTACCAAAATCTTGCAGTATATTTGAATCACGGCTCCCACAGATAAAATGCAGCAAACATAATAATGTCATATTCGTTCATGGCTTTCAAGATTGGAAATGAAACATACCATGCCTAACACACCTGCAGCATGCTCACTAAAGTATTAGAGGTGTCGCACCTCTCGGGTCTCCTTGGCTTGCTGATGGTCTCGAGTCTTTGTTCTCCTTGTTCCAGCTGCTTGTTACTCTTTTTCTCCCTTCTCTCTTTCGGGAGTTTGCTACCTCTGCCAACTCTCTTCTGTTATCTCTCGTGCCAGTAAGTTGTGTCTCCTTCTCAACGGCTTTCTGCTTCCAGCCACCTTATACCTATGCTGCTACGACTGTCATGGGTGCTACAATGATACACAGATATCCAACATTTCTATTTTTGTGCTAAGACACCCAAAAGTAGAGAAGAAACAAAATTTGAACTCTTTTTGTTGCGCGAAGGAGGGAAAGAACCACTGGCCAAATCAATTGGCTCTCATTTCTTTTTTTTTTTTTAATTTTCTTATATACTTTTTTATATGTTTTTTTTAAGAGAATAAAATAAGATAACGCAAAAAAAAATAAAAAAGATAAAATAAAAAGGATAAGATAAAATAAAGTAAAAAATAAATAAAATAAAATAAAAATAAATAAAGATAAATAAATAAATAAAAGTAAAGCAAGATAATATTAAAGAAAAAAAAAAGATAAAAAGTAAAAAAAGAAATATATGTTTATACTCACTTAAATATTCAATTTTTTTGTGTATTTTTTAATTATTTTAAATTAAAATTTTTATTTCATACCCGGACGAAATTTGGTGTTGACAATAACCATCAAGTATAGACATCCCATTCCTAGGTTAAATGATTTGATTGATGAGTTACATGGTGCAACCATATTTTCCAAAATAGACTTGAAGAGTGGTTACAATCAAATTAGAATCAAAGAAGGTAATGAATGGAAAACCTATTTCAAGACTAAGTTTGGATTATATGAGTGGTTAGTCATGCCTTTTGGCTTGACCAATGCACCTAGTACATTCATTAGACTCATGCACCATGTTCTTAGAGAGTTCTTAGGGAAGTTTGTTGTGGTGTACTTTGATGACATTCTCATTTATAGTATGTCTCAAGATGATCACTTGCATCATTTAAGGAGTGTGTTAGAGACCTTAAGGAAGGCATCTTTGTATGCTAACATGGAGAAATGTGTGTTTGGGATGGATCATGTGATCTTCCTAGGTTTCAAAATAAATCAACATAGGGTCCATGTGGACCAAGAAAAAGTGATGGCCATCAAGGATTGGCCTCCCCCAAAGAATGTGAGTGAGCTTAGGTCCTTCCATGAGTTGGCTAGTTTTTATAGGAGATTTGTGCCAAACTTTAGCACCATAGCCGCCCCTCTCAATGAATTGGTCAAGAAAGGTGTGGTCTATAAGTGGGGAAAAGATCAAGAAAAGGCTTTTGAAACTTTAAAACTAAAATTGATCAATGCACCACTCTTAGCCCTCCCTAACTTCTCCAAAACCTTTGGAATTGAGTGTGATGCATCCAATGTAGGTATTGGGGTCGTGCTTCTCCAAGAAGGACACCCAGAGCCTATTTTAGTGAGAAACTCAAGGGGAGTCACATTAACTACTCCACCTATGACAAAGAGCTTTATGCTCTTGTGAGGACTTTGCAAACTTGGCAACACTATCTTCTTTCAAAAGAGTTTGTGATACATAGTGACCATTGTAAGACCCGAGAAATTTAAATAATTAATTAAATAATTATTTAATAAATGAGGGTAGTATGAGCCTTTAAGGCATTTAATGCAGATTGATATGATGTGGAAAAGTACTAGCTCAAGTGGTTGAGAGTACTTTAATTGTGTGATAGAACTTGGGTTCAAGTCTTATGTAATCCAATTGTGTGTTATTTATTTGTTTTTATTTTTAAATATATGTTGAGCATGATTATGAAATGATATAATCATTTAATTATATTAGTCATCACGAAACATGAATTGGTTAAATGGTTGAACATTGATTTGGCATTTGTATGGTATAGGTTCAAGCCTTGGAGAACCCAAATTAAACTTTATTTTTGCTATTTTGGTTTTTGGCTTGAATTTGAAGGGTTAAGGGAAACCTAGATGCATGGGTAGCCATGGGAGGCTGGAAAACAGGCTATAAAGAATCAATGAATGATAATAAACATTTCCATTAAACCTTAAATTCGTTTTTGGTAATTATCTAGCTTTAAGGCACCTTTAACAGGCCAATGTGAGGTAAGAAGAAGGGTTTTAGCAAGCTGTGAGTGTACTCAGAAAACAGAACACGAATTTTGAGAGTAGTAAGGTTGGAGTGAAGCTTTGAAGCTGAATTGGGAGAGAAAGCCAAAGGGAGATCATTGAGGGTCAAGAGAGAATTCACAACAATTCTAAAATTTAAGCCAAAGGAACCAGGTTAGGGGATTTTTTCTCGTTATTTGTATTATGGGTGAATAATGGCATGATCTGTAGTACAAATTGCATGAGTATTATCTATTTCTACATGAATTGTTGTGTTTCTGGAAAAATTCCAGAAACCGCTTGGCGGGCTATGCATACTGCCAGACGACTCATCTGATTTTCATGTTTCTGGGTTCTTATGAGAAGAACCACCTGGCGGTACATTCCCGACCGCCAGACGATGCATAGAATTTTTACCCAATTCTGGGTTTTTGGATGTAGGGCCTGGCGATATTAACTGAACCGCCAGGCGACAGGAGCTAATTGGTCAATTTTTTGTGTTTTTTGGGTGCTGGGTCGAATCTGATCAGAAGGAAAGTTAACCTTACTCTCTAAAGGTTGGGTGTGATGTCAAACAGTGGGGATATTAATGTATTTTCGGGCATAGTCGAATGAAACAGTGTAAGGACGCTCTAGGATTGATGAATTGGGAATTGTTGCTTAAGGAATCAATTAGCAGAAATTGAATTTGGGTAATTTGCTATTATGAAATGGAAAGAGTACTATAATTAGATTGTTAAATAATGGGAAGTGTGGGAGAAATTGTATTGGAGGAATTGTTGGAGAGAAGAGTTGTGCTGGTGCTGAAAATCGGGAAAAAAAACTGCTCAAAATAGTATGCACCGCCTAGCAGCATGGGGCAGGCCGCCAGGCGCCATATCAGATATTGAGGGGTGCTCTGGTTCACGAAAAATGTTGTTTTTTGTACTTTTTGCGCAACAGGAACCGCCCGACGGTAGTACAGTCTCGCCAGGCGCCACCTTCCACTTTTGGGCGCTAAGCGCCACCACTTTTTTCTAGTTTGTGTAGTTTTCTAAAACTGTATTTCCCGGTTCGTTAACCGTCCAATTTAGGTGAAATTTTGACAGGTGGTCCATAACATGTGGTTCTTAACTTTGAACGGTGGAGATTTTATTTGGAGGTCAGTAGCTAGAGATATACGTTACTCAATATTGCTGATTTTGGAGTCTTTAAAATGCATGAATAACCTCTTGATAATTACTAGTAACTTCTAATGAAGCATGATTGGGTTGTGGTAAGTATCTATCAATTTGAATGTTCATTTGGATTAGTCACATTTGGAGAATTGGTTTGGTGAAGGCATGGGTGTCAATATTAAATTGCATTGGTGCATAAGATCATGTGCTTAAAATTGTTAGAGTGTTGCTGCTTATATTGTGTTTGAGCATGCTTGGGATGGTCTATATGACTAGGGGATGAATGCACATGTGAGATGCTATAAGGCCTGGAACATTATAGATGGCAATGCTTTTCATTAGGGGTACTCTAGAATGAGAGCAAATGAGAGCAACTGAGAGTAACATGTGTGAAGTGTGCTTGAACCTGAACTAAAACCAATATTGCGCAAGTATTGGTGTAGCACCTGGCGGTAAGGAGGGGTGTGCCAGGCGGAGTCTACAATTCAGTGAATCCTAAGGCGTGTGGCACCTGGCGGCAGGGGAAGTCCCACCAGGCGATAGTTGCAGTGGCAGTGAAGACTAAGACACTTAGCGCTTGGCGATACGTGTCCCCCACCAAGCGATCTGGAAGCGGCAATGCCTGGCAGTACGTGTCCCCCGCCATGTGATTTTGCTGTAGCAGATTAGTGTTATGCTTGCTATGATGTGTGTGATCTATACGACTTCTAGGATATCTTAAAGGTCGGCTTGCTAGTGTTCCTTGAGTTGAGCTCGGAACGTATCCCTTTTGAGTTGAGCTCGGGATAGGGGTTAAGCACATGGCATTTCTTGAGTTGAGCTAGGAATGACATCCCTCGAGTTGAGCTTGGGATGGCGGATGAACACGAGGAACCCTTGAGTTGAGCTCGGGTTGGCGAGTGTTGTCGGTGTGAGTGTGCTGGTTGTGGCCAGTACGGATGGGTCCAGATAGATTGCCATCCTCAATAGTTGACTGGCGAGTTTGGTAGTCTAGGGACGTTGTGAATTATGTTCGTATATGGGAACTCCACCTGGCGTTACAGTGTATGATCTGTAGCAATGGTTTCCCGCACGTGCTCTATCGGTTGTGGCCGATAGGTATGGCAGTAGGTCATCTTGAGGTAATCACTAGAAGACGTAGAACACGGTTCACATGGTTGTGGCCATGTGATGTGAAATCAAAGGATGGAAATCCTTTGGCGTGATTGTATTATATATAATTGTACTATATATATATATATATATATATGTTTATTTTGTTAGTTCACCCTATCTGCTTGTGTTTGGTGATGATCGTATACGTGGTATACGTGAGCAAATGGTGTTGCAAGTAGATCTGGTGAGACGTAGAGCCGGAGCGGGGCTAGTCTTGGGGAGTTTTTCTCAGAGTTTTTACATTGTCTTTATGATTTCAAATAAGTTGTAATTATTAGTAATACTGGACTATTTGAAAATTATAAGAGTAATTATGTTCTTGGATTTTGAATTATTATTAAAGTAATAAAAGTTTGAAATTTCCCTCGTTTTTGGGAAATGGATTTATAATTAATGAGACTTTATTTTCTTATTTTATTTTATTATTTAAAACCATAATATCCGGTAGGGATGTTATAACCATGAGTCAGTCAAATTTTTGAAAAGCCAAGGCAAGTTAAACAAGAGACATGCTAGGTGGGTAGAGTTCTTAGAGCAATTCCCATATGTTATCAAACATAAGCAAGGAAAGGCTAATATTGTGATGGATGCACTTTCAAGAAGGCATTCCCTCCTTTCCATACTTGAAACTAAATTTCTTAGTTTTGATCATATTAAGGAATTGTATCCAAAGGATGTTGATTTCTCCCCCATTCTTAGTGAGTGCCACCAAGGGGCTTACAAAGACTTTTACCTTCTCAATCAATATCTTTTCAAAGGCAAGAGACTTTGCATTCCCCAAGGTTCTTTAAGAGCCTCACTCATTAGAGAGGCAGATAAGGGAGGTTTAATGGGGCATTTTGGGCCAAATAAGACTTTGGAAGTCTTAAAGGAACACTTCTATTGGCCTCACATGAGGAAGCATGTAGATAGGCATTGCAAGAGTTGCATAGCATGCATGAAAGCCAAGTTTAGAGTCCAACCCCATGGTCTTTATACTCCCTTGCCAATCCCTTCCAACCTTGGGTTGACATTTCTATGGATTTTGTCTTAGGCCTCCCAAGGACAAAAAAAGGTAGGGATTCCATTTTTGTAGTGGTGGATAGGTTCTCTAAGATGGATCATTTCATTCCTTGCCATAAGATTGATGATGCAACTTATATTGCAAATCTTTTCTTCAAGGAAGTGGTGAGACTACATGGCCTACCTAGGTCCATTGTGAGTGATAAGGACTCCAAGTTCCTAAGCCATTTTTGGAGAACTTTGTGGGGTAAACTTGGCACCAAGCTTCTTTTCTCCACCACTTGTCATCCCCAAAGTGATGGCCAAACCGAGGTGGTTAATAGAACCCTAGGGCAAATGTTGAGATGTATGATAGTGCAAAACATTAGAGAGTGGAAGGAACTTCTTCCCCACATAAAGTTTGCTGCAATAGGGTTGTGCATTCCACTACTTCTCATTCCCCTTTTGAGGTTGTGTATGGGTTCAATCCCCTAACTCCCTTAGACCTCCTTCCCCTACCCACTCATGAGGCATGGACTTGCCAAGATGGGGAGGCCAAAGCCAAGTACATCCAAGACTTGCATTCGCAAGTCAAGGAAACCATTGAGAGGAGAGTTAAGAAACAACAAGAGCATGGTAATAAGGGAGAAAGGAAGTCATCTTCCAAGAGGGAGATTGGGTTTGGCTTCACTTGAGAAAGGAGAGATTCCCTACTCAAAGGAAGTATAAACTCCTCCCTAGAGGGGATGGCCCCTTTCAAGTCATTAGGAGAATTAACAACAATGCTTATGAGTTAGACTTACCCCCAAGCTACAACATAAGTAACTCATTCAATGTTTGTGACTTTTCTCCTTTTGATGTAGGGTTTAAGAATTCGTGGTCGAATTTTCTCCAGGAAGGGGAGGATGATGAAGGCGTGACCACCTCCTTAGAAGCTCCCTCAAGAAGGATCACTAGAATCATGTCTAGAGGGGAGTCTTCTATTCCATCATCTTTATCTTTGTTTTGCATTACTTTAGTTTGAATTCCCTAAGTTTGTTTCTAGTTGACTTATTTTGGTTGACTTGTTGACTTTGACCCAAAGTTGGCCTTTTGACCAAGATTAGATTAACTTAAACCAACATGTTAATTCTTGTTTGTCTTATTTTGTAGGTAATTAAGAGAAAGTAGAGCATGGCTAGGTGGCATATGGTGATTGGAGCACATGGATGAAGTGGAAGAGAGAGGAAAGCAAAAAGCATAAAGTAAAAGCAAAAGTAGACATGTACCTTGTCTCTTTTTGCCTTTTTGGGTTATTCCATTGAAGGCTACTTGGTCTCCTTCCTCTTTTAGCCTAGAATCTTCATGGGAATGCATCCACCAATCATTTCTCATGTTTTTGTATTTGCTAAAGGACTCCTATGAACTCCTATTAAAAGGGTGTTCCTTGTCTTGTAAAAGGGTTGATCATTTTGTTTATAAACTATTGTGTTTCAACCATCTCTTTGTCGTGAGCTCTCCTTCCTAGAAGTGAACTCACCTTTGCCTTATCTTGCTTGCAAGTGGTAGCACCATCACTCATCTCTAGGGTTTGATTGGCTTAGATCCCCCACTATGAGTGGCGTGCTTCTTCCATTATTCATCTTCTATGCTTTCCATTTTTAATGTTTCTTCTTTCATTTTTGTTATTTAAGTGTTGTTGAATCCATGTGGGTTTAAGCATGAATCCAACTCTCTTCTTCCTTTCATGAGCTTGAGAAATGAACCTTCACATCTAGATAGCTTGCTATCTTAATGTCCAGTGGGAATTTTCAAAAATCTTTCTTAAACAACTTCACCATATTCATAACTCTAAAAGAAAACAAGATAATCCTTCATCAACAAACAAAGCAGTAGGCACCCAAATCATGTGAAAGCATACAATTTCAAGACTCTATGACTCAATATCCGGATCATACTCTTGATATAGAATTATAAAGGAAGTATGCGCCTGTGTTGCTTCTAAACTTTGCAGAGTCTAGACGCAAGGGGTTATCACCCAACCACACATAAGGTTAATCCTCTAATGTCTTGGGCCCAATATGTCCCAACCTCTTGCCACTCTCACCACATAAATTATTCTACTTTATGTGAGCGTGAATAATTTCTAGAGTTCAGGATACCTTCCTTTATCATGAATATTTGAACCCCTAACTTTGAAATACACCAAAAATTAACGTTTTTTCCCAATCTTGTCTCATATTCCACAAAACACTAATCACATAAAATAGAAATAATGTGAAACCTTAGCTTCCATTACCTTACTCAAGCTTAGCCAAACGAAATAAGACCCCAAGGAGAGCACCACAGCTCTAGAAACAGATTAAGGAGCTAGAAATATTGGCACACAAAAATACAAGAGGGTTATTAGGATGAACCCTAGGTAGAGCCACCACAAGACAGTTGGAAAAAGAAGGTTAGGGTCTACTTACTTGGAGATATGAGTTCAGGCAACTCTAAACAAAGAAGATTCGCTAACTTGAGGAGGCAAAAACTTGTGCCCTAGCAGAGCTGCTGCTCTAGAGTTTGAGGAAGGGGAGGAATCTATTTTCTGTAAAAAGAAGCAGAATGGAGGAGTAAGGGGTTGTGAGGGGGTTTTGGGGGTCCCCATAATGTGCTGACTCTGGACTCTTAAAAGGGTCAGGCCCAAGCCCCTTTTTAGAACAGAATTTAAATAGAAAAGGGGTCTCGCATACGTCTACCAAAATAAGAACATCTGAACATTTAAACTTTAGATTTCACGTAATAGTAAAATTGTTATTAATTAAAACCTTTTTTTTATATGCGATTCACGTGAAGAGAAAAATGTCTTTCCAATCAATCATAAAAGCATTCCATTCAACTAAACATATGATGCACCACGAACACGATATAAAACTAACGTATTATTTTTCTTTAAATTTGCAATTATTCACGTCATCCTAAAAACAATTTAGGCATATGGTTTTCCGTTCCGTGACCGAATATCTGCATTGTTCTTGTTCTTCAACTTCCCCACTATAGTTCTATTGTCAGCTTTAACGAAATGGCATTTACCTTCTTGTTTTTCTCAACACTGTTCTCACTTCTTCCTAATATGAGAGGCAAAGGCTTGAACTCTTAGTCTTCAAAAAGGGCATTTCATGAGATCCATTGAATACCCAGTGGAGTTGGTGGTTACCATCACTAGTGCAGTGAGGGCTTTTGGCCCCGGTTACTTTCGTGATTCTGCCTCGGTTTTAGAACCGAGGCATATTGGGGCGAGGCCAAAAGGCACCTCCTTTTGGCCTCGGTTATCACCCGAGGCC
>Ga0214543_1012266_pt1 | contig 11513 bp, 14 predicted proteins | sample CNSS2metaG_FD_160094 | JGI IMG/M metagenome (GOLD analysis project Ga0214543, IMG submission 160094) | Root nodule microbial communities from cowpea collected in UCLA plant growth center, Los Angeles, California, USA - CNSS2 | ecosystem: Host-associated > Plants > Roots > Nodule | place: USA...
TGGTAAGGGTGGGGAACTTAAGCGAATTAAACACGAGTTAAGGGTGTTCGACCCAGGCCGCTTACTTGTGGTAAGGGTGGGGAACTTAAGCGAATTAAACACGAGTTAAGGGTGTTCGACCCAGGCCGCTTACTTGTGGTAAGGGTGGGGAACTTAAGCGAATTAAACACGAGTTAAGGGTGTTCGACCCAGGCCGCTTACTTGTGGTAAGGGTGGGGAACTTAAGCGAATTAAACACGAGTTAAGGGTGTTCGACCCAGGCCACTTACTTGTGGTAAGGGTGGGGAACTTAAACGAATATGAGAGTAAAAACATAGGAAAGTTGTATAGTTGAGAACCCTTCATTTTATTTATTGAATATGGGGTGCCTCCTTAAAACCTCCCTGGCCAAAACCCTCCTTAGGGAAAAAAGACCAAGTGAGGAAAAAGAGTACACCCAAGGTTACAAGTATTCGACTTAATGCAGTATACATTTAACTGAAATAGAATTTGAGGTGGGACACGTTCCAAGTGTTGGGTATCTCTTCCCTAGATAAATGTTCAAGGCGATAAGCTCCTCCTCCTGCGTCTTCACGTATGCGGTATGGGCCGTCCCAGTTGGCGGAGAATTTGCCATCCTTCTTTCTTGCAATGCTGGCCATTCTCCATACTAAGTCCCTGATTGCGAATGATCGTGGACATAGGTTTGCGTTATTCTTTCTGGCAACTCTTCATTTGGCAGCTAAATTGCATATCTAGGCTTTTTCTCTGAGTTCGGGTAGGAGGTCGAGATTAGTGGCCATTTTTGGAGGTTGAGGGTTGGGTCGTATAGTTCTCGATGCAGGGATGGTTCGCCAATTTCAACCGGTATCATGGCGTCTGCACTGTAAACTAGGCTGAATGGGGATTCATTTATTGATGATTGAGGGGTGCACCTGTAAGCCCATAGCACTTCTACAAACTCTTCGGGCCATCGGCCTTTGGCGCTATCTAATCTCTTGCACAGTTCCACTAGGATAACCTTGTTGGCCGCCTTTACTTGTTTCATTAGTTTGTGGGTGTTCTACAGAACTTGTGATGTGTTTGATGCCCAGGCCAGTGTAGAACTTAGCTAGCTCCTTATCTATAAATTGTCGGCCATTGTCTGTGATGACAGTATGTGGAACACCATATCTGCATATAATATCTTTCCAAACAAACTGCTGAACTTATTGGGCCGTGATGGTGGTTAGTGGCTTGGCTTCTATCCATTTGGTGAAGTAGTCGATGGCTACAATTAGGAATTTCACTTGCCCTTTGCCGGGTGAGAAGGGGCCAAGGATATCCATTCCCCATTTAGCGAATGGCCATGGGGATAGTATGTGATGGAGTTGTTCTTGCTTCTGGTGGATGAGGTTGCCAGGTTTTTGGCATGGTTTGCACTTTCTAACATAGTCCTGGTAGTCTGCTTCTATAGTCGGCCAGAAGTACCCGGCTCTAAGGACTCTTGTAGCCATGGTACGTGCGCTGGAATGGTAGCCACAAATGCCTTCGTGTAGCTCTTTAATAATATACTACGCTTGCTTTACCGTGACACATTTGAGGAGAGGTTGGTCGTATCCGCGTTTGTAAAGGTCATCGCCTATCATGGTATACCTGGCGGCCTTAGCCAGCCAAGTTTTGTCCGCATCTTGTGGGGAGTTGCCGATTTTTAGGTATTGGTTATAGGGGGTGGTCCAGTTATGGCTTTGGGGAGGGGTGGTGCTGTCAGTTGGGGTGTAGGTTAGGTTTTGGCAGGTATGTGTGATAGAGGGTGTACATAATGTTTGTTGTAGTAGAGATCGGTGGCGGCTTTTTAATTTGGTGCTGGCTAATTTGGAGAGGATGTCGGCTCTGATGTTGTCGGTTCTTGGGATATGTACAGTACGGACTCGTTCGAAGGCGGATTGTATGACTGCACGGACTAGGTGGTAATACTGTAGAAGGATGGGGTCTTTAATATGGAATTCGTCGTTTAGGTTCCCTACAGTAAGTTTGGAGTCGGTCTTACATGTTAACGTCTTGACACCAACTTCGCGAGCAAGGGAAAGGCCGGCGAGGATAGCTTCGTATTCGGCCTGGTCGTTTGATGTTTTGAAGGCAAAGTGAAGGGATTTTTCGATGAGGATGTCGTTGGGTCCTTCTAACTCGATGCCAGCACCGGCACCTTTTGGATTTGAGGAACCATCTACATGAAGCGTCCACTGGTGCTCTATGGGTGTGTGCTGGAGGTCATTGACAAAATCTAAGAGACATTGGGCTTTAATGGGGCCATGGAGTTCGTAGTGAATGTTGAATTCCGATAGCTCGACGACCCAGGATGACATCCGTCCGGCTAGATCTGGTTTTTGCAATATTTTTTGGATTGGGTAGTTGGTTTTGATGGTGATGCTGTGGTTTTGGAAGTATGGACGTAGGCGGCGGGCCGCGTGGACTAAGGATAGGGCCAACTTCTCCACCATTTGATATTTGGTTTCAGGATCTTGCAGCGTTCTGCTAATGAAGTAGACAGGATGTTGTGTGCCTTCTATTTCTTGGACGAGCGCGACGCTGAGGGTGTGGTTGATGGCTGTGATGTATACGAGGAGGGGTTGGCGAGTGTCCGGCTTGTGGAGTATAGGTGGTGAGGTTAGGGTTGTTTTCAGTTTTTGGAAGATTTGTTCACAATCGTCAGTCCACGTGAACCGAGTGGATTTCTTTAGGAGTTGGACTATGGGTTGGGTTTGTTCGGCCAGTTTGGGTAGGAAGCGGGAAATGGCTGTGAGGCGGCCTATGAGGCGTTGGACCTCTTTGATGGTAGTGGGACTGTGCATCTCGATAATGGCCTTGCATTTTTTTGGGATTGGCTTCTATGCCGCGTTGGGTCAACATAAACCCAAGAAATTTACCACGGCCGACGCCGAATACACACTTGTCAAGGTTGAGGCGAAGGTTGTATTGGCGTAGCGCGGAGAATACTGCCGAGAGGTCCTCGGCATGTTGGTGGTGGCTTGGAGACTTGACAACCATGTCGTCAACATATACTTCGATACATTGTCCCATTAGATGACTGAAAACCTTGTCCATTAGCCGTTGGTAGGTTGCTCCAGCGTTCTTAAGACCAAAAGGCATAACTCTATAGAAGTAGTTGGCATCGTCCGTGATGAAGGCGGTCTTGTTCATGTCAGATACGGCCATGGGGATTTGGTTGTACCCAGAATATGCATCCAAAAAGCTAAGCACTTTATTCCCTGTCGCGCCGTCAACAAGTCGATCGATATTGGGTAAAGGGTAGGCATCGCGAGGGCAGGCTTTGTTTAGATCCGTGTAGTCTACACACATCCGCCATTTGCCATTGGCCTTCTTCACTAAGACTACGTTAGAAAGCCAAGTGGTGTACTGAGCTTCTTCTATGAATCTTGCATTCAGTAACTTGTCGGCCTCAACCTTAGTCACTAGTCGGCGTTCTTTGCCAAGTTTGTGTTTCTTCTGGGATACGTAGCGGGCTTCTTTGTAGATGGATAGTTTGTGGGATGCTACTAGAGGGTCCACCAAAGGTAGGTCAGCGACTAACCAGGCGAAAAGGTCTGTGTTGTTGATGAGGATGGGTGTGATGATGGCACGCTCGTCAGAGTTCAAACCGATGCCTAAGTTGATGAAGTGGTCGTTGGGAAGGTTTAAAGGGGAGGTCTCCTCAACTGGTTCAAGACGAACATCCGACCTACTCTGGGGTCTAGATCTTCGCCTCATAGGGTGATGCCGGAGTCAGGTGGTCGCTCAATGTGGTTAGTTTGTTGAATTGGGAGTTGTGGGCGCAGGCTGGCCATGTAGCATTCGTGTGCCAAGTGCTGGTCGCAGTGGACGGTGAGGATGTCACCGGAAGGGGAAGGGAACTTCATGGCCAAGTGGAGGGTGGAGACAACAGCGCCAAGGGTGTTGAAGGAAGGACGGCCCAGGAGGACATTGTAGGATGTTGGCGCGTCGACGATAAGGAAGCGGATTGGAATGGTTTTGGTTTGGGTTCCCTCACGAAACACGGTATGAAGGTCGATGTAGCCATGGATGGATACCTGCTCGCCAGAAAAGCCATAGATTGGTTCGTCATATGAGACCATAGTAGTGTTTGGGAGTTGGAGTTTTTGGTAGGTGGCCCAGTAGAGGATGTCAACGGAGCTGCCCTGGTCAACAAGGACTTTCTTAATGGCGTAGTTTTTTATTTCAACAGTGATGACCATGGGGTCATCTTGTTGATGGTCGAGGCCATGAAAGTCGTCATTTGTGAAGATGATGGGAGGCATACGACATCTGTGGTGGGAATGGGTGATATGATTGATGGATTGGATATGGCGGAGGTGTTTCTTTCTGGCAGAAGAGGTGGATCATCCACTAGCGGAGGTGTTGATGGTGCCACGTAGGGGAGGGTCGGCGGGGGTGATGTCGGTGCGGGCCGGTTTGATTTCCTGGTTAAGGGGTTAGGCTAGGCGTCTATCGTGATGGGAGTCGTGTGGAGGGCGTCTGTGGTCGGATCGAGGGGGTGGCGGGATCGAGAGGAATGATCATCTTGACAGATGAAGCGGCGAAAATGACCAGCACGGATTAGTTCTTCTATCTTATCCTGGAGTGCTTTGCAGTCTTCTGTAGTGTGACCATAGTTGCGGTGGTAGCGGCAATACTTGGTCATATCAACATTAGGAGGTGTGGTTGTCTTGCATGGTGGAGGGATGAGGTCAACTTGTAGGGCTTCATTGAGGATGCGGGAGCAGGTTACGGTACGAGGGGCATATCTTGTGTGGGCGGGTATCAAGGCGGGGAGGTTGCGAGGTAGGGTTGGCGGTGGTGGCTGCATAGTCGTTGCAGAATTTTGTATGGAGGGTCTGCATCTCCTCCATGCGGACATAGTCGGCCACGCGCAATTTTAGTTCGTGTATAGAGGAAGGTGGGTGGAGGTAGATGTTGTTGGCAAAGGGGTCAAGTTGTAGGGTAAGTGCCATGCACTGGAGGATCATCTCTTGGTTGAGGTGTGGGGTGCGAAGAGTTGCCTTACTGAAGCGATCTATGAACGCTCTGAATGGTTCACCTTGTTCCTGTCTAATGCCCAGGAGTGAGATTGTGGTAGTTTGGTGTGGACGACTGCCAGCAAAATGGGTGGAGACATGTGTGAAAGAACGTCGAAGTTGTTGATGGAGTAAGGCGGAAGGCTTGTGAACCATTCCAGAGCAGGGCCCTTGAGGGTGGTGGGAAAGGCTTTGCAGAAGACTGCGTCTTGGGATGTGTACAGGGCGACATGGGTGATGTATACTTTGAGGGGTTCATCAGGGTCGGTTTTGTCGGTGTAGCGGTCCAGCGTGAAGGGTTCCCACTGGGCAGGAAGGGGGGTGTTGGCGATAAAGTTGGTGAAGGGGTGACGACGTCTGGGTTGGTGGGGAGGGAGCAGATGAGGTGGGATGGGATGGTTGATCATGGTAGGGAAGGTTATAAGGGGGGATGTGGGTTGTTGGAAGGTAATGTGGGTTGTAGGGTGGTACATGTGTAGTGTGTAAGGTGGTGGGTATGTTGTAAGGGATCTGGGTGGTGGGGAGGGTAGCACCAGGGGTTGGGGCTGTAGTATGCCCTGGTTGAGTGGATGGGAAGTGAGTGGGATGGGTGGAGGGAATGGGTGTTTGTTGGGTGGTGGTGAAGGTGTGAGCGGTGGGGTTGTATTCGCTTTCCTCTTCTGTGGGCTGGAAGGCCGGGGACCTTGCAGCCTCAGACGCCTCCTTGGCCTTTCCCTTCAAGGTGGGATCAGCTTCGATCTTTCGCCTAAGGCGAGAGTTCTCTTGCCGCAACGACTCCATCTCATCAGCGCTGTATTTCTTCAGATATGCCAGTTCTTGTTGCATCTTCACCTGGCCGTCCAGGATGGCGGCTAGGTCAGGGGTGATGCCAGCAGGTCCTGAGGGACCACCATCCTCCTGCTTGTTCACTCCAGCTCTGTTGCGGGTGGAAACCATCTTCGGAGAAAAACAGGTACTAAAGGTGTTCGTCTCGTGCCCCACGGTGGGCACCAATTGTTCCTACAGAGAACAAACAAGATAAGTTAGGCACAAGCGTCACCTTACCCATGTAGTTCGTTATCTCCTTAGTTGGCCTCTTCCCGGTTGGTATATGTCGGTTTGGACCCAGGAGGGGTGACCTACAGAAGGGACTCCGAAGCTCAAGTGAGTCAAAACTCTCAAAAGGTCAAATTAGTGATTAATGGAGTAATGAATGCGTACCTTTAATTATTGTGGTCCACATGTATTTATAGAGTATTAATCATGTTTGGTTATGCCATGGGTCCGGCCCTAGCTTGGGCTTTAGTTTGGGTTGTAAGTGGGCCTGGGCCCTAGCCCAGGCTCTTAAGAGGACCCACTGAACACTAGGGGGGACTTTAACTTTACTAAGTATATTGGAGTAGTCAGCCTAGGCCGACTACTTTCTTGGCGGTTTATGTTGGTTATGTGTTGCCTTGTGCAGGTTGTTTCTCTGGACGTTTAGGTTATCGGTTTAGTTTGGTAAGGCTTAGGCCAACTCGGCTTAGGCTGACTACTTGATTGCTTTGGCATATATGTATCGTTTTATCACTTATTTGGTCGAGTTTGGCCATGTATGGTACACCAGTCCCCCAGCCTTGGTCGATATGAGTTGTCGGTCAAGGGTGATATGTGTTGGTGTGTTAACGAGATCTACTGGGTGTGGTACATTAAAACCATGTCCAGAGACAAAGAATGTGATAGTCGATCCAAGTTCAAAGGTTCCACCACCTAAAATGTCCATTAGAAATTATATCAGTCAAAGACAAATTTAGGTCTCAAGCCATAATAACATCATTGTTCATTAAGATAACAAACTTACTGAGTTTTAAAGACATTGTTGTTTCATTTTCTTTCAGATATAGAATTAAAAGTATGCCATCCCATCACAACAATTTGTAGAACTTGTCTCTTTTTATTTCTTGTACGAAATACACTATAGTTGGACGAATTTCGCAAAGACAAAAGGTTTTTGTACTTTGTGAAGTCGCAATTAATTTTCAATTACATGTCTTTCACTAGAGGTGTCAATTTGGTCAAGTCCACAGGGCTTGGCCCTGGCCCATGTGTGCTAGGGCCAAAAAAGCCCACATTGAAAAAAAAAAACTCCAACAAAGAAGTTCACCGGGCCAAAAACCCTACAAAAGTCCTGTGCGTCAGGGCCAACCCTTGGGCTTTCATCTTTCACATGAAAAATATATTATTTTTTAAAATATATTACTATCTGTGGGACAGAAGACCCAACAAACTGGACAAACACGACGACCCGAATAGGTCGAACGACCCGGACCTGCCCGACGACCTCGACAAGAACGACGACTCGAACGGGCCCGATGATCCAAACAGACCCAAAGACCCGAACGAGCCCGACGATGCGGACAACTCGGACGACCCAGACGAGCCTGACAATCAGGCTAAACCCGACAACACGGACGAGCCCACCGACATGCACAGGCCCGACGACCCTGACAGGCTAGACGATCCAGACGTGCACGACAAATCGGACGGGCCTGACGACCCGGAAGAGCCCTATGACCCAAACGGGCCCGACAACCCGGACAGGCCCTACGATCCAAACAAGCCCGACGACCCGGACGGGCTCGACAACCCATGTAGACCTGACAACCCGGACGGGCCTAATGACCTAGACGGGCCCGACGACACAGACGGGCCCGACCACCCGGACGTGTCCAACAACCCGGACGAGCCCGACGACCTTGACGGGCCCTACGACCTAGACGAGCCCCACGATGCGAACGGGTCCGATGACCCAGATAGGCCCGACGACCAAAACGGGCCCAACGACCCTAACGAGCCCGGTGATCCAAACAGACCAAAGGACCCGTATGGACCCGACGACCCAAACAGGCCCAACGACCCAAATGGGCCCTACGACGTAGATGGGCCCAACGATCCGAACGGGCACGAGGGCTCGGACATGCCCAACGATCCGACAGGCTCAACAACCTAGACGGGCCCGATGATCCAGATAAGCCCGACGATCCGAACGGGCCCGACGATCAAGAGGGGCTTGACGAGTCGAACGGGCCTGATGATCCAAACAGGCCCAATGACTCGAATTGGATCATCCGTGTTGTCACACGGGTTGGGCCGCTAGGCCCATCCGGGTCGTTGGGCTCATTCGGGTCGTTGAGCCTGCCTAGATCATCGGGTCCATCCGGGTCGTTGGGCTTGTTTGGGTCGTCTGGCCCGTTTGTGTTATTTGGCTCGTACGGGTCATCGGGCCCATCCCAATCGTCAGGCACATCTAGGTCGTTGGGTCTGTCGGGATCATCGGGCACGTCCGGGTCGTTGGGCCTGTGTGGTTCGTTGGGCTCGTTTGGGTCATCAGGCATGTCCGGGTCTTCGGGCTCGTCTGTGTCGTCAAGCCCGTTCGGGTTCCGTTGGGCCCGTTTGGATCATCGGCCTGTCTAGATCGTTGGTCCCATTGGGACTGCCTAGGTCGTCAGGCCCCTCCTTGTCATAGGTCTCATCCTGGTCATCGTGCCCGTTCGGGTCATTAGGCCCGTTCGGGTCATTGGGCCTGTTTGGATCATTTGCCTCGTTCGGGTCATTGGGTTTGTTCGGGTCGTCGGACCCGTTCAGATCGTTGGGTCCGTTCGGGTTGTTGGGTCCGTCCAGGTCGTCGGATCCGTCTAGGTCCTAGGACCCGTCCGGGTTGTTGGTCCTGTCGCAACCGGAATCGCGACGGGACGACGAACCAAGAAACAAAACGGGTTTGAAAAGAGATTTGGAGTCGCCACCATAGTTATTCTGGAAAACTATGGAAAACCATAAAGATAAGACAAGTCTACGAAAAACCAGATTTTTGGATCCGGGAGTCGGTTACGTGTAGGGAAGGTGTTAGCACCCTACCCTGCCCGCCCGAGGGCGGTACCTTTAATTAAAAATGCAAAGTCGATGTGATTTTCAAAATGTTAATTTTCCCAAAAATAATAAAACAAAAAAAGCTAAAAAGAAACAAATATATTTTTTTTAATTTTTTGGGCCCGATAAGGATTGACCTTGGTCCTATGTATTCTCATTAAAAATGAGAAATCAGGGTTACGTAGTTCTTTAAAAGATATTTAAAAAATAATTGAGAAAATGATTTAATTTTTTAGAGGTGAACCTGACAAGGACTGGCCTTGCTCCTACGTATCTCACAGGGGAGAATCAAGGATCACGTAGTTCTTAAAAAGCTTGTTTGTTTGAGAATGTTGATGTTTTTTATATTTTGGAATTTTATATTTTTTTGTATTTTTGAATTACATGGAAATATGTGTCACACGACGCGAGCGGTCAGACAGACACTAAAAGAGAAAGAAAACTATTTTTGGTATTTTTAGAAAATAAGTGTCACACGGTGCAAGCGACCGGACAGACACAATGAAGTGAAAGAAAACATTTTTATTTTTTGATTTTTCTATTTTTTGCAATTTTTTATAATTTTCAAATATATTTGTCTTTTTATATTAATAAAATAAATAAAAGGATGAAAATATTTAAGAAGAAATAAAAGTGGAAAATAAAATATGGGGTACATGAGTCATTAGTGAGGGTGCACAAAGTAAACACAACAACAAGCTCAAAAACAATAGACAAAGATATGGGGTGCATGAATATCACATGTGGAAGGTGTATGAAGTAACAGGTGGGTGCGTGTAGTAAATAAAGGGGTGTGCTAAGCAAACACAAGATGGAGGTGCAGGAATTAAAAACGGGGGTACACGAAGGAGTTCCTAAAGCAAAGAGGGTGTGAAAAATAATTAATACAATCCAAATAGGGGGTGCAGAACGTAAATAGCATTCTAACCCAAAACGAAATAATGGTAGGTGCAAGGTGAAACTATGGGGGTGCTAGGCGAAAAAACAAAAAAGTCGTGGCAAGTGAAACCAATTGACCTAAACCCTAGCTGCTGAAAAAAAAAATCGAGGCAAGTCACCTCCCTCTCTTTGTTCCGATTGGATGTGGCTGTTTGGCACTGGAATTGCGGGTCTGTTCTTTGATTTTGCGCAGGTGAATGATAAAGATGAGAAAAAAGATTAATTGATGGTGGAAGAGTGCATGACGGTGATGGTGATTTTGGGAAGGATTGTTGTTTGTGTTGAGTGCGGCGGGAAGGTGGTGATAATTGGAGGAATTGGTATGCAGCACCTGAATGGAGAATGAGCTTTTTCGGTGTGTTGATGATGGTTAGGAAAATAGAATTTGGGTTGCTTTTTTTTTTATTGGTTGCAAGAAGAGAAGGATGAATTTGGGGTTAGACGACGGGTTGAGGGGCTTGTTTGTTGTGTGCAGGATTTAAATAACACACTTATGGTGACGAGAGATTGGAGGGAGGAAATAACGTTTTTCAAGCATAATGAACAAAATTCAACAGATAAGCAATATACTAACACAACACCAGTTCATGCCAATCTCAGTTATGTTTATGCTCAATTGTGCAAGTGTACCTGCCTATGACAGTTCCTTTGTTCTCAATGATGTTACTTTTTTCTGTCACCGATCCCTGTTGCAATCTATCCTCCTCTCCTCATCTGTTGTGTTTGTGTTGCTCGTTGTTAGATGGTTCACTTCCTCTCTTGTTGCCTTTGTTCCCCTTTTTTCGTGCTTTGTTGCTCTCTACCCCAGTGTTCTCCTTCTAGTGTGCTGAGAGTCCCAAATCTTCCCTTGCTCGAGCTGCTTGCCTCCTTGTTTTTCAAGTGTAATGAAACTCTCTTCTGGTCCCTCTAGAGAGCATCTCCCCCTTTTCATGTGCTAGGAAGTTCTTCCTTTCAAATGGCTCTCTCCTTTTTTTTCCATTGCTCTCTTTCTTTAATGAGAAGTCACTTCTTGCTGCCATCTAGCCATAGCTATAGCTGCATTGCTCTGCCTGTCATGGCTGCTGCTGCAGCCAATACCCAAATTTTCCTCTCTCATGTTAAGACCCAAAGGTGCACTAAAGGTCATGAGTTGACCATCATGAAGGAATGACCAGACAGTTCAACAATAAGTCAGCTTTCATCATTTTTTTTATTATTTTTTTTTCTTTTTATATATTTTTTAAGAGAATAAAATAAAATAAAATAAGAAAAGCAATCAAAAAAGATTAAAATTAAAAATAAAATCAGAAATAGAACCAAAATAATAAAAAAAACAAAGATAAAAAAACAATAAATAAAAAAAGATAAAAAAGATAAAATTAAATTAAAGTTAAAATAAGATGAGAGTGAAAGCAGGAATATACCAATGTTCACTTTTCTCTATCTTTCCCCCTCTTCTTAATTATTTTCAAAGTCAAAGAAATAATTTCTTACCCGGACGAAATTGGGTGTCGACAGGTCCCATCCGGGTTTTCAGGCCCGTCTGGTTTGTCGGTGATGAGTGCGTATTTTTGCCCTCATTTAATGTTTAATTATGGGTATTTAATTGAATTTGTGTGTTTAAAGATTGATTTAATTGGGATTTCCTATAATTGGGTTTATTGAGCTTGAGATACAAAA
>Ga0214543_1012267_pt1 | contig 11512 bp, 6 predicted proteins | sample CNSS2metaG_FD_160094 | JGI IMG/M metagenome (GOLD analysis project Ga0214543, IMG submission 160094) | Root nodule microbial communities from cowpea collected in UCLA plant growth center, Los Angeles, California, USA - CNSS2 | ecosystem: Host-associated > Plants > Roots > Nodule | place: USA...
ACCTAACCATTACTATATAACAGACATTAGTCATTCATATTTGCATTGCAGTACCATACATTAGTACATCAACTTAATTGTTGTCATAATCATTCCACATTCGATGAGCTATTTCATTCCTTAAATTACATCCAAGTCGATAATCATCCTCACTTTGATGTGTGGTGCCACCATCTTGATGTTCTGCAGCCAACTTTCTATCTACCTCATCAAGCAAGCTTGCATCATGATCGACAGATCGCAGAAAGTTGTGTAGGATGCAGCATGCCAACACAATATGTGTCATTGTTTCAAGAGAGTAATGTGGTTTGGTTCCACTGGCTATAATTGGGAAACGTTTTTTTAACAACCCAAAGGTTCTTTCTATAACATTTCTGAGTGACGAGTGACGATGATTGAACAATTCTCGAGGATTTTGTGGTCCTCTCCGACTGTACTCTTTAAGATGATATCTGACACCTCTGTAGGGGGTCAAAATTGATCTTTTAACCATAAACCCAGCATCCCCAAGGTAATATTTTCCTACATTATTTTGCACACATAGGTTATGACTTGAATATGTTGCATGTCAAAATAAACAAATTATTGACTAACCTTCAGGTATGACTAAAGAATCATTTCTAGAGAGAGCATCTTTCAATATCCTTGAATCGGATGCTGTTCCTTCCCAGCCAGCCAATACATACGTGAACTTCATATCAAAGTCACATGCCGCGAAGACATTTTGTGTTGGCCAGTCTTTTCTTCCTCGAAACCTTGGAGCATCAGCTCTTGGGACTCGGACTCGAACATGAGTTCCGTCAATTGCGCCTAAACAATCCTAATATTTGACAAATTCAAAATATTAAGACATTGTTTAAATATGGATTCATTGCTGGAATTGAATGCGTCTTTGAAGAGATTTACCTTAAAGTATGGATAAAATCGACTACTGCCTTGAACATGGGGATGAACCTCAGCGCCACTTGGTTGAATTAACAATTCAGACTCCAAAGATAGTATTGCATCCAACACATTGTGAAAATGCCTACTTACTGTCGAGCCAGAACGATGGAAAAAGAATCTCACACTTCGATTCTTCACATTATGTCCGATAATGTGGAGAAATTTGGCAACTTGTTCCTCCACAGTTGACCTAATCGCATCGTTCACTAACCCGGTTGATCTTAGACGATTACATAAGTTAATAAATGTCTCGGGTCCCATGCGGATAATGTCACGACAGCGATTAGTATGCACCAAGTATGACATTAGCTGCTCTCTACGACGATCTTTGTTTAACAAGCACTCATGAATACTACTTGTTTCTATGGCCATATTTAGTATATACAATGCATGTGCAACAATGCATAGCATTGTTAATGCAGCTAAGGCGGAACGCAGTTGTAATTGACGACGTAAATGTGTAACTACATTAAAGTCCACACCCATTACATCATCCACAATATCTTCACTGTCCAAGTAACTCATATCTAATTCTTCATCCATCTAAATTACCCAATTATAAAAATAAATTTAAATTACTACCATCGTAACTAAAAAAAATGACCTAAACAATTTTTCGTAAAACATCAATACTACTTCCTTATCAATGTTACTAACTAAAACATCAATACTATCAATACTATGCTGATAATATTTGACATTATTGTAAAAAAATTACCTCAACAAGTGGTAAACGAAGAGGACCACACCGCAATTCAGAGCAAGTAACTGAATAACAAGCCAATATCAAGCCTGTGAAACATTATACAAATCAAACATTATATATAAATCAACCATCACCAATAAAAAATAACTTATATTTTCACATCCCTATAATATGTAATTTTTTCGCTAAAAAATTACTTATATTTTCACATCTCTATAGATCCCTATCATATGTCATTTTTCCGGCCAACAATGATCACCTCACCTCCGGCCAATAGTGTCTGAAGTCCAGGCCAACAACACTGTATCACCAACAAACTGACTGCTGAACGCGAACTCCCCAAGGTGCCTCCTCAGCTCCGGTGAACACCTCTATCACACTGCAACTCGCAACTCCCGCGCCTCCACCTTCAAACAAACTCGACGGAAGTCCGGCCGCCCACCTTCACCTCCACACTGACAGCTCCTCCGCCACGCGCGGCCTCCGACGACTTCAAACACCACCACGTCCACCTGCACAAAACACACAACATGAAAAAAAAAATTATATATGCCCTCGACACCGGTGTCGTAACCGGTGTCGCCCTTTAACAAACAAGGCACCGGTTACGTAACCGGTGCCATCACCCCATGCACAAAGCACCACACCGGTGCCACCGGTGCCACCCCCACAAACACCTCACCACCAAACCGCACCGCCACAGAAAACCTCAATCACCACCCTCACCTGTGCCATCCACTCACCACCAGGCCGCCCAAACACTGCCAACACCGGTGCCCACACCGGTGCATTCAGAAACTCCAACCTGAGGGCACCAGTGCCTCCCTCACCACTGTCTTCCATTATCACCACTCACTCCAACACCACTCACTCCACCTCCAACACCACTCACTCCACCACCCCGCTGACCACCCTCCCGCGACCACCACACCCCAAATAACTCACCTGTCCGAGCTTCACAGAACCTGTTCTTCACAAAACCAAACAGCCAAACCAAACATCCATGACTTCGTTGTGTGCACCAGTTTAAATCCGTGGTGGGAGAAGAATATTTTAGGAACAGCAGCTTCAGGAATCTTTTTAGGTTGGTTCAGGAATCATTTCTGCAGAGAATATTGCCATGTGCGCATGCGAAAAGCAACTGAAAAATGAAGGGTAAAATGGGTATTGCACCATTTTATTCGCTAATCTTCTCTTCAAAGCATGGATGAAAAAATTCACAGATCCCTTAAATCCACGCTCTCAAATCAGCTTCAATTCTTTGAATGGAACACGAAAATTTTTACCATCCGCGCTCCCTAATTTATCTTAACAGTGATATCCCTAGAAACGAACAGGGCCTAAAAGAAAATGAGTAGTGTTCCTCGAAGTAATGAACCCGTGTACTACTAGTATTATCTTTCTTCTTGAAAATCCATTACAGCTCCTAACTTTTATTAGTTGCCTATGTACATTTTCCGATGAAACAGGTTCACCATGATCATTATGGTGTCACTAAATATAGATGCCTTTGGTACACTTGAGAATTTAAGTGTAAATTTAAATCTCGAGTAAAAAACAAAGTTAAGTAAATATAAATAAATGAAGACTTATAAATTTATCGTTTTAAGATTTTAAATTGAAAGTGATGTTTATATATTAAACTCATGTTTCATTGTTGTCTCTTCCTGGTGAATCCTCCTTTAAATGAACTATTAATAGTATTAGAGTCGAAAAAGTCTTTCAAATGATAACGAATCTATGATGAATGACATTATAATTAAGGGAAGAGACTCATTCAAGAAAGAGATTATTTGGTTCCTTGACTTCAATGTTAAATTGAACTTCTTTGATAGTATTTAGATTAAAGGTGGCAATGCATGCTGGTTTGACCCATTTAGGTTTGTCCCGCACTTGACCAGCAAAATGTGTCTCAGGCTAGTTTGCCTCACTTTCAGAAAGCGAGTTGAATGTTATGGCTTATCCCACAATACGTTTAGGTTCGCAAGCTTGTGGGCTGACTCACATTTGCTTCACTATCTTTCCTCTCTTTAAATCGTGACTCTGAGTTCAATGTGTTTGTGTTCTGTTCAGAGACGGTGGTACCGGCCGGTGCACACGCCTAAAAATAAGAGTCAAAACTTTCAACGTTCGCAATTTCGAGACTAAAAATATATCAATATTTGAATTCATGTACCTGAACGGTTTTATTCGTAATAGAAAAAATTATCATGATTGACTTTGAAAGGCATGGTAAGTATTTGTGGCATTTTGCTAGTCCTCTGTCAATTTTTGAATTTTGTACTTTTGTTGCATCATCGCAACCCTTTTTTATCAAAGATTAAGTTTTGTCGCTTCAAAAATATATAATTATCCATTATATTCCCTAAATTTAACGAAGATTTGCATACGTAGAACACAAAAATAGAAGAATTAAATGAATGTTAGAGAAAATGAGAATAACATTTGCATTATTAAAGGAGGAAAAGAGAAACCTAATTGAGTGAAGATCCGGTGAAAAAAGATAATGCCTCGATGCGAAAGGTGACCAAGGAATGGGGAGTGAGAAATTCAAAAACAGACTAACAAGCTAGTCCATCCTGTCTCGTTCTAGGTTGTGTGAGCGACAAGTTGTGTCACTATTAGTTTAGATAAGATATTTCATAAATATTTATTGAGATGAGATTTTTTTTTAATGAAAAAAAAGTAATATATGAATATGTTAAAAATAAATTTGATAATATATTTAAATTTTTTTCCAAAATAATTTGTGTACAAATTAGTTTTAATTTATAAAAAAAGGTTTTAATTTATATTTTTTTCTCTATATATTAGTGTTTATGATGAGAATTACATTTTAACACATTCCTTATTTTTCATTAGTTACATCCAAGTATCTGGTTTCTATTATGAGGATTTCAAGGAATTAGCACCTCTCCAAGACAGTTTATTCGGATTAAGCTTTTTGTTTTGTCCAAACTAACATGTACCTTGCATTTGTTTGCTTTCCAAGGCCTGCATGTGCAGTTACTATAATTTGTTCCTCATTCTCTGAAAACAATTGTCTTTTGTTCAAAGGATTTAACCACCATGCGCACCGAGATTAAAAGACAATTCCAATTATCCAAGCATAGTGAATATTAAAGAAAAAAAAATATTCAGAACATATAATTGTGGAAGCTAAAATAATCAATTCATATTTCTAAAATACAGGTTTCTTCTAATTTCTTTTCTGACTCTGTTCGAAGTGAAAGTTGCTTCGGGATTGTTATTTTGATTTTTATATACATAGTAGAAACTCCCTAATCTTATTTAATTTTCTATATGCGAATGACAAATCTAACCGGACACTGCTTACGAAATTAATAATATATTTTTAATATGCTTTTCGTAATTATTTCTTTTTATATTTTTGACCAATTATATAATCTTGAGCCTGTGAATTTGCATATTTAATGTTTTTGAGAACTTTCATATTTATTTCCATGCTTTCCTCACATGTACTTCCAGAAGGACATAAACATGGTGATGGACACACTACACGGATTCTTTATCCGCATGGGATAACCATGTCCTACACAACTAGAGTATTATGCTCATGTTACTTGGTCAACAAGCTTTTTGCAACCTTTTGTTCAATTCTCAAACTCTTAGGTGACTCATGTCTCAAATCATGTCGTAGATGATGCTATCTATAGATGACACACATTAGGTTGCTATGACTTTTTCTTTTCTTTTTTTTTAATCAAGTGATGATAATTAACTTAACCAATTTTTGAGAAAGTTGTTTTCGCTTCAGAAACAATTGTTACTTACAACGACAATGATTTTACATTAACTGAACATTAGTTTTATCATCGTTTAAAACCAACTTTTGAAACATTTTATTGACTTGTTCTTTTTTCAATGACTTTTTACAATACACTCTTTATAACGCTTGCTTGTATTGTTTAAAAAAGATCACTCATTTGCTTAACATATTTCGTTATTGATATAAATTTTAATAACTTTTTGTGACGTAAAGTTGATAAATAATATGTAATCGACACAAAAATTTATAAAATGAAGCTCATCAGAAATTTAATTTGCTGTCATAAAATTTGGGAAGTGTGTCGACAATGTTGATTTATTGATTCAATCAAAGTCACCTACTTTCTTATCAAAATTTCTATCGCCTGCTGCTACCTTGAAATTTGCTTCCACAGCTTCACGTGAATGTCAATCAAAGGCACCAAACGCGTCAGCTCAGTCTCCAAAAATCAATGCTACACAACTAAAAAAACTTATGTGTTGCGCTTCAACGAATTGAATCGAGCACCGATAATTGCTGAGGAAATTCAAATGGAGTTAGCAATTGGAATTGATTTGATTACACCATTATCACCGAATCAAATTCATGCAGGAGCTGCTTCGAATAAAAAAAACGGCACCAATCATTCAATTTCAGCACTGCTAATCTCCATTTTCTTCACCTGCTCGATAACTGCAACAAATCAACTCAACGAATCCAATTGAATCACGCACGACACTGAAAAGTTAATTGAATTAGCACTGAATGGAGCAAGATTGCGTCAACAAATTTTGATCAATTCAATAGTTTCCAATGCATACACCGCAATTCTGCTTCAATTCACGTGAATGAACTGCGGGTACGATTTCAACGTTGATTGACACCGAATGCACAGAACACCACTTGAATAAGAAAATATCCACGCGCTGCTTGTGAATTGATACAAACATTGATTTGAATTGAGATGCACACAAGAAAAATCTAGTGAAGGCACCGATCAGCACCGCTTCACCAAGTTATTCGTTGCTTCAATCGAAATTCAGAAATCCGCTTCACTTGTACCGTTTGAATAAAAGGAAAAAAAGGCACCACTGGATCTGCTTCAGTTCATCATCAACGTCCAAGCTCAGTTATAGTACCAAGAGAAATTGACCAAAAGTCACCTAGTGTGTGTGGTCATCCAGCTTAAAAGTAAAGGATATTTGTAGAGGTTAATGAGGGCTGCTACTTCCTGCACCTCCATTTATTTCTTCTCACCTCGCTAAATTTGAAAATTTCCCTTTTCCCCTCTGTTCATCGGTTAAAGTGAAAACCTTATATATAATTTAGGCTCATTTATGTAAAAGGTTCACCAAAATATTCATAAATAGTATTGTTCATGATATGTATTCGATATTATATTTATTTTTTCTCAATGCACATATTTGACTTCACTATTAAAACATTTTTATAAGTACTCTGACATTTTGAACTTAGAGATACTCGAAATCAAGGGAGAACATCTCAACCTCTAAAGTAGGAAAACTTGATACAAATAGGATTGAAGAGAAGGTCACAATGAAAGAGTACATGTGAACGTATCTTATGTATGTGTTTAGGTCTCGTAAGAATAAACTCTAAATGGAGAAGTGCCTCGAAAAATATGATAATTTTTCATCTTATTTTTGTTGTTTCATATCCCCAAACCTTCTCTTTTCTAGTTGTTTTACGCTTCACCAATACTCCATCAAATGTTAAAATCAATGTCCTTTTGCATAAATAGTTTAGAAAAAATAGTTTATTTTATATTTCTATCATATAAGACTTTTATACCATAAAATTTTATAGTAAATGGTACATATGATAATTAAACTCATGATATTATCTAAACCTATTCCCGTTTTAATGAAAAATTTCACATTAACCTGGTACATGTATGAGTATGGATAATACCCAACTTTTACAATTGTATGATACAAAGATAAATATGTATGTACATGTCCCGTATATGTTTCCATGACCATCCTAATACTCATCTTATCAGCTTTAAATTATTGAAGTACCCACAATTTATTAGGTAACCTAATATATATATATATATATATATATATATATATATATATATATATATATATATATATATATATATATATATATATATATATGTATATATATATATATATATATATATATATATATATATATATATATATATATATATATATATATACATATATATATATATATATATATATATATATATATTCACACACATTATTATCTTAATCCTTAGTTTTATAACCTTTTTGTTTTCTTGGGTTAAATATATTTTTGGTCTCAGTAAAAATTGGAATTAGTCCCTCTTCAAAATTTTGCTCCAATTTAGTCCTTTCACTTTAGAAATGGGTAGATTTAGTTATTTTAACCAAATTTTATTAAGTTTATTTTAAGTTTGAAATACATTGCATGATAACATTTGAGTTGTTTACATTGTTTGACATATTTTTTCCTTCAATGTTAGTTGATAAATGCATTTGAAACATCAACTAAACTTAACAAAATCTAATAAAAAAGATTAAATTCACGCATTTCTAAATATGGGAGACAAAATTGGTTCAAAATTTCAAAAATGGACTAATTCCAATTTTCACTTAAAGTTAGGGGACAAAAAACATATTTAACCTTCTTTTCTCTTGCTACACATTTTTTCCTTTCTCTTCTAATTGTTTGACTTGTTTTATATCCATCTCCATATCTAAGGTAATTTTTCTTTTATCATAAACTTTGTGCGATTATATTCAAATGGTGTATTATCAATTATTATGAATCAAATAGTTCTGATGATTTTTCTATAATTATTTTCATTTTTTAACTTATTTATCATAACTTTAGTTTTATCATGTTTTTATTTTCTAGTTCTCTTTCGTTCCAATGTCCTTCTACCCCTTGGATTTCATCATATTGCTATATCATTTACCATTGATTTTTGCTTTTTGTATATTATTTTGTGCTCTATTTTGTTGGAATTTTCTATAGTGTTATAGAAAAGTTGTTGAAGATAAGAGTGGTTGTCTTGTGTGTTCTATGATTGTGTGTTCTATGATGATGGAGTAAAAACATAGACCAAATTTTAATGAATTTTCTATTGTATGAATGAGTGAGTGAAAACATGTTTCTCTTCTTTATTTAATTTTACTTACTTTTTGGAATGGTCAGTAGTGGACTAAGGAGGTCATGGCCTCCCAATTTTTTTTATATTTATATATATTAATATATAATTTTAAATATATTTTTCAAAAAATTAATATTTTAATATATTTTATATATTTGATATTTTAATAAATTTATATACATTTATATTTATATATAAGAAAAAGTTTTTTTTATTGTCCACTTTTATTTTTTAATTTTATATTTTAAATATTTTTTAAATAAAAATAATTATTTTATTAATATTATCTTTTAAATGATTATTTGTGTAATTTAACTATTTTTTTATTTGATTTTTTTTTAATTTAATCATTATAGATGAAAATTAATTATAATAAAATTATAAAAATGATTTATATTTAATTTTATAATTATAATAATAACAGTAATTATAATTTTTTATTTTTTTATTATCATGAAAAAAGTAAATACAATGTTTTTACTAGTTTATATAAAATCTTTGAGATTATATTTTTGGTTTCTATTTTCTTCAAAAATATCAAGTTGGTCATCTAGTTTTTTTTTTTATCAATTTAGTTCCGATTTTTGAAAACATGCAATTTTGTCATTTTTCGTTATTTACATTTATATATAAGAAAAAGTTTTTTTTGTTGTCCACTTTTATTTTTTAATTTTATATTTTAAATATTTTTTAAATAAAAATAATTATTTTATTAATATTATCTTTTAAATGATTATTTGTGTAATTTAACTATTTTTTTATTTGATTTTTTTTTAATTTAATCATTATAGATGAAAATTAATTATAATAAAATTATAAAAATGATTTATATTTAATTTTATAATTATAATAATAACAGTAATTATAATTTTTTATTTTTTTATTATCATGAAAAAAGTAAATACAATGTTTTTACTAGTTTATATAAAATCTTTGAGATTATATTTTTGGTTTCTATTTTCTTCAAAAATATCAAGTTGGTCATCTAGTTTTTTTTTGTATCAATTTAGTTCCGATTTTTGAAAACATGCAATTTTGTCATTTTTCGTTAAATTTCTTGAATCAAATTTTTCATCAAAATTGAAGTTGTAAATAAGAATGATTATTTGATTTGTTGGTGTAATTGACATAATCCTAGTATCAATTTTTTATGAAAGATCTTTTTCCCGCTTTAGAAAATTCAACGACAAAAAATCAAAGTATATCAATTTTTAAAAAATCGCGAACAAATTAAACGAAAAGATAGACCAAAAGAGTAATTCAACCAAAAGTTTGACACCTCCAAAATTTTGGCCGAAGATCCGTCACAGAAAATGATGATGAGTTTGGTCATGTGAGGTGATGAATGATATATAAAGTATGGTAAGAGATATAAAAAGTCTAAAATAACAGAAATAAAAATCTTAAAATAACAAAAAGTTAAAATAACAGATATAAAAATCTTAAAATAACAAAAGTACATTTCTTTTATGTTGGTGAAATAAAATTAATTACAAATCCCATTTCCATTCAAAGCCGAATTCAAATTCAATTTCAACTCCAAATACAAATGCAAATCCAATTTCAATTGTAATTCCAAATCCAATATAATTGTAATAGTTGCTCATCAAGTCCAACCAATTCCATATCAAAACTCAAATTCAATTATAACACCTGCTGATCAACTAGATTCCAAATGAACATGTCATTTGAATACAAAGATTATGAAATTTGAATTTGAAATGTAACTCCAATTGTAATATGAGAACTGTTTTAGAGGTGTTTATATAGTTTATGCTTTCAATTTCGAACGAAGAAAACATTTAAAAATGATAATAATCAACAATTCAGAAAGTATGATGGTCCAAGAAAAGTAACTCGAAGTTGGAATAAAAAATGTATGGAAATTGAAGATAAATATTACGTGTAAGGAAAAAAAAAATATCCTGATAAATTAGAAAGTATGTGTAAAATCAGTATGCAACAAGTAATAAAATACACCGTATGCAACAAGAGAATCTAATAATATAATAGTGTAAAATCAATAACAATTACCAAAAATATTACATTTAAAAAAACCGTGCACGGGTACAAAGACTAGTAATAGTAAATAAGTCATTTATATTCTTATCTCACTGGTTAGAGCCACATAGACCATAACTCCATTAGTGTTACTGGGACCAATACTACCTTATTACTCCCATTTAGCCTCGACTTTAAACAATTTCAGAGTTAACTAAGTCAACTCATACTATTCTCAAATTTAATTTATATTTATTTACTTTTGTGCCAGTTAGACTAAAACTAAAATATTATTAATAGAGTTTACTTTAATCTCGCATAGGTGGATCTTGATTATTTTTTACTTTTTCTTTTCGTTTTAAAACTTTGATTTAGAGTTTGTTTAACCGACTCTTTTTACCGTTATCGTCAGTTTAATTCAAAAAATCTTACAAATTTTAAAATTATTTATATTAATTATAAGTTCAATGTACAATGACTTAGGTTGTATTTGTTTGGTAAGATGAATTTGGGAAATAGTGTAAAGATAAATTTATGTGTATTTGAGAAGATGAATATGTGTGTTTTTTTAGTATATTTAGACGGTAAAATAAGTAAATTTAGAGATAAATTTTATGAAAATTAATTAGTGAGTGATTTGATTGATGTGATAAACTATAAAAAAAAATTATAATAGATAAAATTTTGATACCAACTTTAATAGATAAACCTTGATTGATGTTTGGTATTTAACTTCAAGCATTCTTGTAACTAGAGATGGCAAATAAACCCGTGCCCATGGGTATCACCCGAACTCGTCCCCGTTTTGACGGGGAATCCCCGCTTTGACTGGGTATGGGTATGGGTATGGGTAATACCCGAAATTTTCAACTGGGGATGGGGATGAGGATGGGGATATATATATACCCGCCCAAATACCCGTCCCCGCTTAAATTACTAA
>Ga0214543_1012272_pt1 | contig 11503 bp, 5 predicted proteins | sample CNSS2metaG_FD_160094 | JGI IMG/M metagenome (GOLD analysis project Ga0214543, IMG submission 160094) | Root nodule microbial communities from cowpea collected in UCLA plant growth center, Los Angeles, California, USA - CNSS2 | ecosystem: Host-associated > Plants > Roots > Nodule | place: USA...
TTTTTTTCTTTTTTTTTGTATATATATATATATATATATATATATATATATATATATATATATATATATATATATAAGTAACTGTATATAATATGTAACATCATATTTTGCTGCAGTATGTGAAAATGCTTAGACAACTATGTGTGCCGGTTTCATATTAGATAGCATTGCTCATACCTGATTCTGTGCATCACAGTGGAATATGTATTTACCTATAAAGCTTTTCATATATTACTTAACTGCAAAAAACTGTTATAGAAAAATACAACAGAAAGAGACAGAAGATTCTTATAGTGACAGAGTATGGAGTCTTCAAACTTTTTAAATTTCGGTGAAGCGGAAATAGTTTGCAGAAAAGACTCAAGTTAAAATTTGTGATCACTTTTATAGGTATAGTGCACCAGTATGAACATGTGAAAAATCCTACAACATATAGATGAATATCAGAAACCAGAGAAGACAGAAAGATGAAAACATTTCCACAGAACATAAAACTCAGAGCATAGGGTGTCACTTTGAAATTGCAGGTTCTCCAAATTCTTGAATCAGAAACTCTTGTTTACGAATGGTGTTTTTGGTAGAATAAAGAATATGGGAAGGCATGAAAATATAGCATGATGTTATCCACCAATTCCAGTTCTAGTTGAGTTGATTGAAAGAGGAGAGTGTGACCCACCATATATTTGGTTACATTGTGTAGCCATTTCGTGACATCTTTTCAATCCTCGTTATATATATTGAATTCAACCACATTTACATCAAAAGTCGCGCGTTGTCCTTCACTGGAATGAAAACCGTTGTAGGTGGATTCTGTGAATCTATGAAGCCTCTTACAGATACTACAGTGTTTTTCAAATTAAGTAAGTATCACAATAGTTATGATATGTAAATGCTATTATTTTTCTTGCCATCACATTCGCTGTCACTAATTGAAGTGTGGATTTAATTGAAAAGATATATAAATTTGTTTTCATAATAAATGCTTTAAATTTATAATATTGCAGTTATTACATCACAGTAAATCATAAATTATAATTAAAATTCCACCTCAATTAAGTGAGTGCAAGAAAAAAAATATTTCTGCAGCATATATTTGATTCATCATTATATTTTTTTTATTAATAAATTGTTTTATTCTTGTTAAACTATTATTTTTATATTTACAAAAAAACATTTTTATCCGTATTAAGTTAGCATTTAGTTATAATAAATAAGTTAGTTTTCCATAACTAAAAGCTAAAGTACATATAAAAAAATTATAAAACTAGTTGAAGCAAAATTTGTAGAAATACAATATAACTTAAAAATCAATGTTATATGGTTAGATTTCAGTGCACTAGAGCTAATCTAAATAAAATGACTTAATTCCTAACTACATTAAGAAGGTCGGGTCGAGAACTTCATAGTTTTTTATTGTCAAGTTGCTATTTAAACTCAAATCTTTTTTCCGCAATTTAATATAATCCTTATGTTGGCCTTACTATAAGCAAAATGAAATAAGGTTTAGTAGTATTGACATCAAAAGAGGTGTATTACTTTAAATGGATTCAATTCATTAATTTATATGGTTGCAAGAGCCTATTCATTAGAACGCATAAAAACTCAATTACTAGATCTAGATGTTGATACTAAATAATTACGTTTAGGAAACTTGATCTTTGAAAGCAATGTCATGGATTTTCCCTGTTCAACTTTTAGATAATGTCTAAACAGGGCATAACAATATTATTCCAGCAACATTGACGGGGGCAAATAAGCTAATGGGTTGGAAAAACACAAATGAAACTAATTTTATCAATCAACGCATCTTGAAAGAATGTAGATACGCGCTTCTTCTGTATCAAGAAGCAGCATCACACATATCAGACAAACTGAAAACTTAAATGCTGCATTGCATTGACTGGACAAAAGGAAAAGTAAAATGCAATATGATCACACTCAAGTTGATTCTGAAATATTCTGTAGGACAAAAAATGGAAATATGACCCAGTCCCAACTCCCAAGTCCTGAAGAAAATAGCAAAAGACAACACGCATTTCTCGCAGAGTCAAAACCCATAAATTCTGCACAAATATTACTATAAACACGTTTTCCATGAAGATATGGAATCAGGGTACAAATTTAATGTCTTTGAAGTATTCATGCTCCACAGCGATCCTGGCGGTAATTCTTTTGCTGGGATCCAGGCATAGCATACTCTGGAATGCAATAGACATTTTATCAAGAATACAATTGACGATGGTACATACGATAAAGCGTCATAGGAAACCAAATATTAGAAATACCATGGGGCCAAAAAGGATGATACTATGAAATCAAGAGAACTAATCGAAATGCGAGAATGGATTATTATGGAGGATTGAGGAATAATGACAAACGTCATGAAATCTTTCATTCCATTATTACATGATAAATCAAATACTGGAATGCGTTTCTTATGTATAATAATAATAATAATCTCACCATATGTTCAAAAGGCAAACAAGAGACTCAACGGTCATTACAAGCATCTCCCTTTAAGATTAACGACAAAAACAAGGATAAATCTCTCTCTTCTTCCTCTGCTTTCGATTCAATTACTATTGTTAAATATTACCGAAGGGAATGCTGGGAAACAAGTATTGAAGAGTTTTCAACAGTAATGTGTTTTGTAAGAAAATGAAAATTATAAGAGGTATCAACTTACTCAAAAGAAAGATATTCCTCATCCTTACCCTTCATTTTCTATCAATCTAATATAAACCATTAAAATGAATTACTTATTAGAACCGATAGATCAAGAGAAAAAGAAGAATAAGGATGAATGTAGCCATTATTAAATTTTGGATAAAAATTCCCGTTGATGACAAAACAATAAAAAATCTAATGGCCGAAAGTGTCGCCATTTGCACCAGTTAGTAATGGGATTTTCCCAATGGAACTACTGAAAACACTTAAGGGTCTTATTAGATAGTAACAATTAGGAAATATAATAAACCGAAATCGCAAAATATACATTAGAACTTACCAAATACCTTGATTCTAAGCTACATACAATCAGTTATCACTTTGCTAAGTATTGGCTATGTTAATGTAACCTAGTGAGGGTGCAGGTGACTACTATCGAATACTTGGTTGTGTATAAGTTCTTCTGAATCAATTTCTCATCTTGGTTTTTTCAACAGAATCGCAAGTAGTCCCATAATTACTAAGGAAAAGCACATAAAATTATTTTTCAGGCCCATTTATACAGAGTAGATTACCCTTTTTATGGATGTATTAGAGGAATAAGTACTTGGGTGAAGGAGTGCAAGATGAATAAATCTAGTAGAGAATTGAACCTCTGGATAACATCGCCACAACCCAGCCTCAGAAACTGAGGCTGGTGGCAGTTGAACTATATATACTTATTTGCACTATTTTCAATAACGCCATGGAAAAAGAATACTGTATCACATCTTGTACTTACAGAAAGAAGATTAAGACCGGCTGCATCAAGATTTGGAACCATAGTTGCTAAATCCTGCAAAGTAAAATATAAGGTTAAATTCTTACTGGATGAAGAACAAAGCAATTCATCAGGTTAAAGAGAATCATAATTACCTTAGGTGGCCATTTGGGAAATGTTGATTTAAAATCCGGTAATGCAGTAACTCCAGGCCATGTTTCTTCATTTGGTGTACCCAATATTCTTCATATAAGGAACAATAAGTAAATACATATTAGTACACATACAAAAACACACACACACACACACACACACACACACATATATATATATATATAATATTTATTTGACTATGTTTTCCATTTTTTAACAGGTTATGATAGTTATGCTCGTACCGTTAAGGTTTCAAATTCAAATGGCAAACATTCCTTGTTATCCTTTTAGGATAAAGACTAAATAAAGATGAGACTTTATACGGGTATCTCAAATTTCTAATATTTCCTCAAACACTTCCCTCAACTGCAGGAACCAAAATCAAAAACAGGAAAGGTCTCTCTTTTTCTCCATCTCCATTACCTTACCAAAAGAAGAATTTGAATATACTGAGATTATGCAAAAGTAATATAATCATAGTCACTAATAAAAAATTGCTTTTTTTAACTTCTTTTTCAAAAAGAAATTAAGAAAAGTTGGTCATCCATAATATTTGAAACAAAATGCTTCCATATAAGGAAAACTATCAATTTTGTTTTCCACTGTTTCTTGTACAAACATTGAAAACAAACAACTGAAAAACAAAATGATGGTTTAGTATTTAGTTGTAAAACAGAAAATGACAACTGTACATGTTTCCTTAAACCAAACAAACCCTTAAGGTCTGTTACTCACCTATACCGAAGTTACCATTTTATCTTAAGGATAACTTAATTATAATTACTGAATATGCAGAATTGAGTCTTCCCAGATTAACCTCAGATCCTTGCTACAATTCAACATCAACTTTGCCAAGTTTTTTCCCACTCTTTTCACCAATTGGTCTATCCTAGGTGCCTTATGTTTGGTATGATAGACCCAAGCATTTGCAGCAGTAACATCATATATTTGCGTGGTTTATGACCCCTAATGTCAGTATAGCAAACCAACGTGTTACTTCATAATATAACTCAGATAACAGTATTTTCACGTTTATCTACTCTAAATACTTCGCCAGCTTTGCCTTTAATTAAAAAAAAAAAAATCAATGAATAAAAAGTTTAAAGAAAGCATTAACAAGAACATAATGCAGAATAGGAATTAACATTTTATTATTATCGGTCAAATACAAGGCACCATACTACCATACTATCCTTTATCCCTCCATCACATGTTGCTGATAATTCAAACCTAACATTGCAATACAAGCAAGCTGCAAAAGAATGTCATGGAAATGTAGAGAAACTGTAAACTACCCGCAGCCAAAAGGAGACCAGGCAAATATATTAGTAAAAGTTCTTATATGTTGTCAATATGATTATATCTTTATAATTATAGATGTCAAGATCATATCTTTTTATAATTACAGATATCAAGATCATATCTATATAATTACAGCTACCAAGACATATTTGTATTATTAGTAACATTAATTATTTATTTACTTACTATTATGTTTATTATTAGAAGAAATCAAATTTTCTATATTTATTGCATTGGTTTCGTTTTCTCAGTATAAATAAATCAATAATGTTGTCATAGAATCCTGTGCTGGTTATCCCTTAGCCACAAGCAACAAGATATTAATCATGCCCCAAAAATTTATCTAACACATTCACATAAATCATGGTTTTAAATAGCTAGATATAACGCCACTATAGCAATGTAGCGGCAAGGAACAACCCTACCAGATACAGGGGTGGTATGGTATTGCAGGCATAACAGACCCAATAGCATCTGAAAAAGTAACCGTAACGGCCACCACAGAAAGCACTTTGTTGATTCCGAAAAATACCATAGAAAACAGACATTATTAGGACTATTTTCAAAGGGAGTTTTGATTCCCAAAATTGAAATCTGTAGATTTAACAGATAAAAATGCCTTGAGTTTAGAACATGATGAGTGATAATTCCCACCTACAATGTTTTCGACTTTTGTTGGTCATTTACTTCTAAACACCTGTTACTTTTTATGGCTAGTCATGAATGTCGTTAAATTTGAGTATTTTTTTTATTTGAGAATTCATGGGCAGATAATATATTTTATGAACTAATAAAATTTTTGAAATAGAAATTGTCCACTATAAGCTATCATACCAGCGTTTTTCGAGTGGATCGCTATGCACAGCTATCCAAAACATTGACTCAAACCTGGTCAAAGGTCTCAAAGGCAAGGTTGTAAAAATCAAGTTTTTATGTGAACTAGTGAAGACTTCGTAAACTCGAATTGTATTCTTGTTAGAGCTTACTTAATATAAAAATTATTAAAATAACAACAAAATTGATATACTATTCTATAAATAGCTTTTTAAATTTTTTACAACTATTATATTTCTTTTATTTGCTCATTATCTATTATGTTTTGATAGGAACCAAGGTATCAAAGAAGAGAAATAGCTAGGCCGGAACTAGTATGTATCACTGTTAAGAAGTTCCTCAATGACGAGTTTATTTTGGGGAGGGGGTGGAGCTTCAGAGAAATAAAAGATAAATGGAATCAAACAGGCAGAAGAGAAAGACTGATACCAGACAATAAATGTGTTAGATAATTCAATAACTATCAAAACTGAAGACTAACTATTTAAGGACACTAATCAAACTGTCACCAACACATCAAAAAACATTTAAATTTCACTTATAAACAAGAATACGTACGAGTGTGCATATGTATGAGTGCATAAACTTACCCCTTCTCCAAATAGATTTAACAGAGAGTATTAAGATTCTCCAATCAAATCCAGTATAAATACTTAAAAATATGCCAGTTTAAAAAGTCTAGAGACAAATTTAAGGTTGCCAGATAATCACCTGAATATTTTAAATAATTCATCAATCTCAGAGTCCCCAGGGAATAGAGGTCGTCGGTTTACCATCTCTGCAAATATACATCCCACTGACCAAACATCAACTGGGGTAGAATAATGACGAGACCCGAGCAATATTTCTGGAGCTCTGTACCATAATGTCACCACCTACAAACAATTACCAACGACAATAGATACAGATATGGGAATAAATATGATTTATTCTAAAGTTCATCAAACGAACTACTGCTATAATACCTTTCCACAAAATTGATTCATACATACACATAATCTTCTATTAAATAATTTTACTTTTTTTAACTCAAAAAATAAATAACCACATTAGTTTTTAATTAAGGAAAGTTTAGGGGAAGGGTTGAGGCATGACACAACCATTGGTTGGAATCGACCTGAGGCCTTTCAGCTGAAGCAGTTTGATCAACCCATTGAGAAAACACTCAATGAGTAATTATAAAATGTGTCCAGTATATTCAAAGTGTAAACAAAAATCAGAGAGCAATCATACTAGCATTCTTGATAACTAATTACAGTGGAACTTGTTATATATATATATATATATATATGAAAATTTCAAATTAACATATAGTGAAAAGAAACATTCTGTGAATACCAATTTAGTGGATTATTTGAAAGTGACAACTGACCAATGATCTTTTCAGGATTGCAAAAATGCTGCCATTGACCAATGACCTTTCAGCATTTTCAAAGGCAAGCAATTTACCAAACGCTAAATTTAAAAAATTATAAGGAAAATTCAATTTGTAGAGAACCATCTCAAGGTTAAATTCAAGAAAAGTCTCAGAACCATTCAATTAACAAATACATTAAAGGGAAGATAAACAACAACATTCTTATTCCCAGTAAATGGGGTCAAGACATGGATTACTGACCACCATTGTAAACGATCTTGCACAATGTATAGTGGACACACAAACAACATCACCCCCAGGGCAGCAACAAAGGCTGAAATATTGTTTTTTAGCTCAGGAGCAGAAATATCAAACTACCAAATATAATCTTCAAGATAAGTCATGTAGCTTCAGCATGACAAGGAAATAAGATTTCCAACAACGCTCAGAGTTCCAAACGATGCAACTTTAGAACACAGCATAAGGGCATATCATTTTCTCATGCAAAAACCCATTATTTAATTTTTTTATTATTTGCATGGCTGACAAGAAGCACATATAAGGTGGCACACAAACCTCATGAGTAAATGTCCTGACAGGAATGCCAAATGCCCTAGCCAATCCAAAATCTGCAAGTTTTAAGGAATTTGTACGGCGATCTATCAACAAATTCTGTGGTTTCAAGTCTCGATGAAGAACTCTGTGCGAATGGCAGTAAGCAATGCCACAGAGAATTTGATAGAGGAACATCTACAGAAAGGATCATTAAAGAATTCAAATTCTAAATCCAAATTGGTACTTTCACCAAAATTAGTATCTCCTTATAGAATCCGTGACAAAATACATTGTACATTATCAATTTAAGTTGGGAACATTTAACCATAATCTAACCTACAAAGAACGAGAAGGTAAGGTAATGGGAACATCATACATAACATCTTAACTGAATAAATAATCACACTCGGATAGAAGGCTGGCTGTCAGAGACAATAAGGAAGCCAAAACCAATAAAATACATGATAGCTGCATCTCAGTGCAGAATCTTAATTTCCAAGCAGAATTAACCTGAACCAACACAGTAAAGCTCCCTTTTAACCAACTACTCAATATAAATATTCAAATTTTGAGCAACTAGTTAGCAAACTGTGGACGGGTCCAACCAAAATCCTAAAGGAAAAACTTAATCAACGGATCATTCATTTTCGGAAATAGGAAGCTTTGAAGAACAGCACCGTCCCAATCGAGTAATGAAAGATAATCTACGAAACTCTTCCACTCGTCACAAAAACCATGAGACTCACAATATGTTTATACCTGTATTTGATTTCACAAGCTCAAATTATGTAGCCAACATAAGGCCATTGATCATCAATAATTCTCATATTGTCTCCATTAGATTTACGGAAGGATAAGACAATATGTGCTTGCCAATTATAACTCAGGTTACCAAAATATATAATCTGAGAAAAGAAAACCACATGTGCCACTCACTTTTACTTGCCGTGGATCTTTCACAAACTCAGGAGATGAATCCATGTGTTTCTTTAGATCCAAGTCCAGATACTCGAAAACCAGATACAATCGCTTCTCACTGTGCACTACATCCTGCAACCTATCATCCACGCAACCACAAAGCACAAAGCACAACTCAATAACGAATTCACTAAAAGGAAGAATGAGATTAAGAATAGCACATATCAAAGCAACATTAAAATAGACGTTTTCACAGCTGCCAGGCCACATAAAGCTGTACAAACACTGTTGGAATTGAGAAAGGCCAAAAGCATGAGTAAAAAATAAAATGCTGACATGATTGTAAAAACTAAACACCACAACAAAACCAGTTCGCCCAAACATAAACAACAACCGAATGGAACCAAAGTATCAAAAACAGGTTATCAATTGTTCCACCAATCCAAACCCTACACAGTACACCTCCAATCAACAACATTAAAGCACCTCCTTCATTGATTACACTTCAGAAGCTAAAAACTCCAAGGCTAAGCAGAAAGACAAAATCACGACAAACAGCACGCGGCAACGGCACTATAAGCCCTCCAATTTGAGCATCAATAAGGAGACACTGCATTGAAACAAAAAAGCCAAGGAAACGGCGTATACCTAACAATGTTCCTATGCTGCATCTCTTTGAGGAGCGAAATCTCACGAATGGCGGTGCTGGGAACCCCCTCGTCCTCCTGCTCCAGGCGAATCTTCTTGAGCGCGATGGTCTCATTAGTGACGCGGTCCCGAGCCTTGTAAACGACGCCGTATGTTCCCTCGCCTATCTTCTCCACCTTCTCGTACTGCAAAATGAAAACCGAAATTAACACAGAAATTGTGAGCGCAAAGCGCAGAACGGAAAATCGATGCATTGCTTAACCCCAAACCTGTTCCATGGAAGATCTGAGAAGAAACAAGGGTGGAGCGGTTTGCAGTCACTCTCTCACGCACACTCCACTCTTGTCACTTCTTCTCTCTCTCTCTCTCTCTCTCTCCCTTTCACTCTTCTCAACTCTTTCTTCTCTTTCCTCCCCTACCCCTTTCCCTCTTTTTTTTTTTGTTTAATGCTTTTCTTTTAACTATTTACAAAATTGTATACACTACCCGCGAACACATCCCATAATATTGTTTAAGAGATTTAAAATATATATGATTATTGTTTAAAAGAAATAATGAACCATAATAAAATTATATTTACTATTATTTTCAATTATAATTATTATAAAAATGTTATTTGAAAATGACAAGTCACAATTATGACAACCTTTTCCTCCATTGGTCAGTTTTTTTTTCTCTTGTTATTCAAAGAATTCAAAATTCAATTCTTCTTGTTTTTCCCTTTTAATCAAAGGACAAGATCGGAGTGAATTGGTAGAGTTGGAATTAACCTGGGTTGGTGTGTGGATGAAGTTATAAACAAACATTTTTTTGTTAAAAGTGGAACTTAATTTTGTTTAGAAAAGACATTGTACTGTTTCTTAAGCTTATTTATCTTGAAATTTGTTTACCCCTTTCCATTGCACAAATAATTTGTACAAAATATTAGTAAGGTTGTACTTTGGATGCTAAAAAACCAAAATGCCACTTATTTGCTTTTAAGTTATTCTAGGTGCCTTTTGTTTTATGAGTCCTACCTACACTCACTTGTGTCCTTTTTTCTTTTTTCTTCGTGCTGAAGTGCTAGACTTAGAATCAATTCGATAATTCTATCTTTCTAAGAATATTTTTTACTTTATATTTATTAATAAGTTATTTGTTACTATTTATATATTTTTCATTGTCATTATAAGAAAAATAAAACTTAGACTTTTTTTCTTTGAAAAATAGTTAATTAGAAAGATAAAAAAAAATAGTTATCAACACTTTGTTGTTTTTACTCAGTTTTTATGGAAGTAAAAAAACAACAATTTTTTTTATAAATGCTATTATTTATTTTTTTCTAATAAGGCCGGTTTTTTTATTTTTTTCAAATTTCTTTTCGTGCTTTTTATCAGTTTTTCTAGTAACCATAATTTCAGCTAAAAATACGTATACATTTTTTTCTTTTTAAAAACAAACAATTGCTAACATCCTTCGGAAAACACATAAGCCAAATACAAATTTATTAGTCTTTTTTTTTTCTTCGAAGGTGAATATTTTGCTTTTTTTTTTCACGTTCCCTGAATACATTTTTTTTATTGTTGTATATAATGTTTAAAAATCTAAGTTTGTTTACTTAATATATTAAATTAAATATGAATTTCGATGAATTTAAAAATTATTAATTCCATTAATTATAAATAAAATTTAAATCAAACCTACAATATCATTAAACAATTTTATTAATAATTTATCATTAATAATAAAACTTAAACATTCATATCTATAAATCATGTCACACATCAATATAAAATTCATTTTTCACTTAAAGTTACTTGTAATAATATTTCTCATTAGTAATAATTTTAATTTTGTTATAAATACTATAAATGTTGATATTTGTCCATTTCTGCCCGTCCTCCTATTTTTTGTTTTGTGGTTTTTATTTGTTTGTCTTTTGCTCCTAGAAGAACATCAAATTCGCATCAAATTTTAATTCACGCTAACTCTTTTCGTTGCATTATCATATTTTTAGAACTAATCTTAATTTTGTTAACATTATTCTTCCTATTCTATTATCCTTTTTTACCCATTTCTGGAATTTTGATGGAATGATTTTTCTCCCAATGCAATAAAAGGGAATGTCATCAACTCGGTTTGTTAGAAAATCTTCATAGTTTTTACAAGACTAATCGACTAGTCTTGATGCGTTCTATTCATTTAACTCGCACAATCCTTTTTAACATACTTATTTCTTACTAAATTTCTATCTAGGAAATCATTCAAATGTCCTTCAATAATATATATATATATATATATATATATATATATATAAATAAATATATAAT
>Ga0214543_1012274_pt1 | contig 11502 bp, 7 predicted proteins | sample CNSS2metaG_FD_160094 | JGI IMG/M metagenome (GOLD analysis project Ga0214543, IMG submission 160094) | Root nodule microbial communities from cowpea collected in UCLA plant growth center, Los Angeles, California, USA - CNSS2 | ecosystem: Host-associated > Plants > Roots > Nodule | place: USA...
ATATATATATATATATATATATATATATATATATATATATATATATATATATTCACGAATCTTAAACTAAATTAAGTATCAACTTTAAAACTGAAAAACATATTTACCTATTAAGTATCTAACTTCATAAAAAATGGAATCTAATAATGGTCTTTGAAACTGTATACTTGAATGACTATTCGTTATTCCGTTTTAAGTACCTCATCAATACGACGTATTATGCATTGATCAGCTTAAAGACTTCATGTAAATCAATACTGTATTCAGCATTATTCAGTTCCAAGGACCACATCACATACACGTTATTAAAAAATAAAATTAACAAAATGTCATTTTTTTTTTCTTTACTATTGCGTATGCGCATGAAAAATATATTTATAACATAAGTTCAACAAAAGGATAGATTTAAAAATAAAATAAAACTGAAGCAAAAGAATGCAAATAGATACTTTGAATTTTCAATCAGTCAATAACCCCAACGCAGCACCGGCTTTCAACTAACACATCATTGGTCAATAATATAAACTAATTTTACTAACAATACATTAAAATTAAACTCCTGAGAATTATATACATTGCAAAAACTACAAAGATGTTCATTTGTGTTAACAAGATAGAAATAGCCCCAAAGTATTCAAGGCTTCCACAACTTCATTGTGCAGTCTTCGCTAAAAGTTGCAACAAGATTCCTATGGGGATGGTGAGTGACCCCTATAACTTCCTTCTCATGGACCTGTCATTGGACACCAACAATTTCATTATATCACTTAAAAAATTTATTTATCGCGATAAAAACCTCGGTAGAAAAGACGCGTATTCCGTGGGAACAGAATACGGGAAAATAAAATCCAATTTAACCAATATACAGCCAGAGGGTTTGATCAACAGATAATGCACAACGTTTTATCTGAAGAAATGAGTGATACATAAGCGGGTCAGTTCTGGTTTTAGTTAGTGTTTGCAAATTATACACAAAATCCCAGTTTTAACACAAGATTCAACAAGATAAATGTGGCAAATACACAGTCTAATATGCACAATCTATTTTCGCATAGTCTGACACGCACTGTCTGAATTTGCATCTGGTATACATTAGACTCAAAGTTACGCAAACATAATCTGAAACTTGCGTCTATCAAGTTCAGGCAGTATCATCTGATACACCTTATTTGGCTAAGTCTGATTCTATTTATCAATTGAGTCTTATTCCCTCTTTCACATGCAAGATTGCAACAAAAACAACATCTATGGAAATTAAGACCAATTTGAAACAAACCTATGGATCTAATCTCAGATTAACTCAATATTCATACCTTCATTAGATGCTCCAGTTTTCCAGATTGATAGCTGAAGCAGTACATATTCCTGCGTTCAATTTGTCATCTCATTAAGAATATAACAATATTTGGAAAGATATTTGGCGGGGTTAGATTATTTCAAGAAAGAATATACTAATTTAGTAAACATCATCCAGAAGTTACTGTAAAATCAGGTTAAGTTATTGAGCTTAAGAAAGGGAAAATATCAATCATAAGGCATACGTGATGTAATTACATGTTGTACTTAAAATATTTGTCTACCAGAATATATGAAGGGCTGTCATATTTTACACAAATCAGGATACCTGTCTTCACCAACACAGTAAATCCATTCCCCTTTCGGTGAAACACAGGCTGCCACAAAGTCTCCGCCCTCTCTTTTACCAGATGAGAAGCTCTTCACAACCTATCAATTGACAGAGAAAATAATGCTCAGAAAAAGAGATGAACTAAAGTTTCATAACTTGCAGTTAGATCCTAACATGCTGTTACAACACTTCCTGTTAAAAACAGATGAAAGGAAATGAAGTCCACATTTAAGTAAATGCCTATATTCAGCCAGCATGAATATGCAGAATTAGATAAATACTTATCCTTGTCAAAACAAACACATTAATTAAGGAGGACAGTGCAACATCCTTAATATCAAGACACTAGTGAAATAAAGTATAAACAAATAATTTCCAGTTATCAACTCTTTTAAGTATACCTGTCCTTGAAGTGTCATGATATATATGGATGACGTTTTGTTACAAACGACAATGTGATCAGTATTCTTGGGGAAAATGTGAACAGAATTGACTGAAGCATCACCTCCCTAACAGTCCAAAGAAATCAGTAATTAGACAAATGAACAAAATTGTCAAGATTACATCAGAAAATTGAATGGAAAAAGTCCTCATAGTAGATTTTTTAAGACACACCCTTAAAGGAGGAGGTGGCTTAAAAGTTTGTATGCAGTCTGTAGTCTTCACATCCCAGACCTACAATAAGGACGAAAAATACATTACTTGCACACCCGATAAATACGGAACTTCCAAGTACTATCTATACCAAGTAACTGACCTTGATTGTACAGTCACTTGACGCAGTAATAACACGACTCCCATCATTTGTAAAAATTGCATCATTTACATAAGATGTATGGCCACGAAACTCTTTCAACATCTTTCCAGATTTGAGGCCGTGAATCCTACATAAAAAAAAAAAAAAAAACCTTTTTACTCACCAGTAGCTAACATTTTACTAAAGCATTTTATAATGTTGATATACAAAAAATACAAACTATATGAACAGTACTAAAGATTTGAATAAGGATTTGGGCTAAAGAGCAGCACTGAAATGAGTAATTTCATTTACAATCCCTTCGATCTCTAACAACCCTCCTCTTACAAGCTTTAACTCTCCACTGTTTGAATGAAGAACAAAGAAAATATCTTAAGAATTGGAAATACAGGAAACAGAATATGTCTCACTTGATAAGAATGAGAATGATGATTATGCGTGTCTGTTTTATTGTTGGAAAACATTCCAATGCAACTGAACGGAAAAGGATGTGATCGAATGAAATTGGTTTCAACGTAAGTTTGAGCCCTCCCAACAGAAATTCAAACATACTGAACGTTGGGTGGGGGAAAGGAGAAAAAGTGATTTTGTATGGTTTAACTTCAGAGAAATAAGTGCTGCTTATTTTCCAACTTCCTGGGATAGCTTTGATTGCATCTCCTAGAAAAAGAGATTATTAAACAAACACTAGGTTTTCAATTTATTCTTGTTTTGTGTCAATTGTTTTTACTTGGTGTGCTATTTTCTAAGGACCTTGTGATACGATGCTTATGACGTGTCATTAATTATGTTATTTTCATGTATTTAACTTGCATTATATTATAGTTTTCCTTTAATTTTGTGATACTTTTGGGGAATTGTATTTCCTACAATTCGTTTCCAATTTTATTGTTCTTGATAATTATGCCATTAGTGTTGAATACAGAACCATTCAAGTGCTTTCTCCTAACAACTTAATATTAGAGCCTTTACGATGTCTAGAATTCAATCCCCAGTATCCAGTTCTTTTAAGTAAAAGTTAAATTTTCCTTCGTCTATACTTTTAAAGCACAAAGAGATCTCATGAAATGTGACTTGTTATATATATAAAGCAACCATGTGTTTTCAGCTGCCATTTTAACCTATCCAGATAGTTGGTTCATGACAACTATATTTGATAGGTTTAATTTAGCAGTTGTTTAGAAAGAAAAACACGTTACAATCACCATGCTTTTCACCAAAACATATTGGAACCAGTGCTTTTCACCAATGACTGCATTGTCAACCCCAAATTTGTACGGAGGGATTTTAGGCTTGCTATTGTCTACCAATAATAATATCAACTTCTAATCATTAGGTCATTCATGTCCTTGTTAACATCTTAAAAGAACCTCTCAAACCTAAAATTTAACTCAGTTGAACTGATGGCCTGTAGACAGTGCAAAATAAGTAAAATTAAATGACAAAACCTTGCTGTGCTGTCAAATGAAGTGCTTAATAACTGGCTTCCATCACGAGAGAAGGAAACACTTGTGACACCTTGGGAATGTGCACGTTCAAGACGCCTCAAGCACTGGCCAGTTCTAATACGCCAGACCTAAATTGAAATGTGAAATATACAATTTTAAGTTTCACATATTAACAGTTGAGTTGGAAACATAAACATTCAAAAACAGCAACTAAAACATCCACACATGGAAACCAGTATATATTCAAGGAACCACATGTTACAAGTTAAAAGACAAAGTAGGACATGTAAAGTAATAAACACAAAACACAGCATTAATAGTGTTTAGGTACTATTAACATTTTTTGTAGTAATTCTAGTCTCCGAAAGGTTAATTTCAACTTATGCACCAACTAATTTTCTTTTCATTTAACTGTTTATGGAAAAATAAGGCCATGCTAAAAGGCAACTATTAATTTTTTGTCCACAAATTTATACCAATATACCCAAGTTACCTACCCCATGAATTGATGTTACCAGCAACATTATGAATTTTCGAGATCCCACGTCCCTATTTTATCAGGACCTTTTTCACTTAGTTGCACAATTTGACACTATTCACTACTCACCCACCCATAGGTTTACATTCTAAAATTTTTCAAATGAATTATGTTTGGTAGCTTAATTCCATTTCATAGAAATATTGAAGAGTGTTGCACATCTAGAATATACACACACATACACGCATAAACACATACAAAATCAAGAATATAAGAAATTCTTCGAAAGGTTAGCTCATACAGCCTTAAATGCAAACATGCATTACTCACTTTAATCTTTCCATCTTGAGAACCAGACGCAAGCATTTCTGAATCTCTGCTAAAGTCTACACAAAGCACAGCATCATCATGCATCATGAAGACTTCCTGCAAGTTCACGGAATCATATAATGTCTAAGGAAAAGACTTACATACACTAAGATATTTCCTTATAGAAATGACGGATAAAATTATATGTATAACTAAATTGCAAGCGATATTAAACACATTCATGTTAATAATAGTACTAAAATTCTTAGAAAACATAAATCAAGCAGATATGTTGATATATTTATTGAACACAGAGAGGAAGAGACAGGTCAGCAAAACAAAACATCGCATTATGAAAGAAAATCCAATTTCATGAATAAAATGTGTAATACATGCACATATTTATATGTATACTACAAATTTAAGATACCAAAATGCATACTTCATCTTAAATTTGTTTCCAAATTCATTAACTATCACATACAAGACATTTTATCATTAGAAGGTAAAAGTGTTCAAATAAAAACTCACTCACGTCAGCCTGGTACTGGAGATCTTTCTTCAGCTTTCCACTTATGTAATCCCAAACCTAGAAATATTGCCAAAAATCAGGAAAAGGAAAGGCAACTGAAAAGGAAGCTTTAAACTCCAATTATGTAACTGCAAACCAAGAAATATGACCAGAAAAATGGGAAGAAAGCAGCTGAAAATGAAACTTTAAACACAAATTATAAATACCTCAATAAACCCATCAACTGAGCATGACACGAGAAACTGCCCATCTGGTGAAAAGCAAGCACATTCTGCATGGCTTTTACTCCCAAACTAAACAACCACATAAGCAGAATATAAGGGTTAATATTATGAAAGCAAACTTGCTTTGGATCTGTTCAGTATCAGAAATATTTTTCAACACAAGCCCACAGGAAACCCAATGGTTCTGCATTTTTGTTCTCTCTGTCTACTTCAGTGTTTTTCACATCTCATCTCCATAAAAAAATGCCTTAAATATGGATAAGATACCTTTATCGTGTGAGACAGAGCTGTTGGATACATGTCATCCACATCTTGTTTCATAGCAGCTGTGCCACGAAACAAATCAAATTGTGTTCCTGGAGGAAGCAACCCTGTGATCAAAGGAAAGCATAGCTCAGTCAAAATCTAAAAAAATTTTCTATGAACATCATCAAGGCTCCCCCCCCCCCCCCCCACACACACACTCAATCCAGCACAGAGAAGGTGTTGGAGGCTGCAACAGATAGGCCACAGAGAAGGCAGGCTAGGGGTGACCACAATTAAAATGGTTTTTCAACAAGTTTCTTTAGTGAAATCAAATTAGAAACATACAGAGAATTGCATTAAGAAACACAAGAAAAACAATAAGTATGTAGATGATCACCATGAAAATGAATATTGTTTTTCAAAACCATGAAAGTAAATTACCTTGATGCTGCTGCCACTTCAAAGCCTGACCAATTAAAGCCATCAATCGGGATGGTGGCACTACAGTAACTTCAGCTGCAAGAGCTGAAAATGCAAGGAAATAGAAGTTCTTAAGGTAAAAATCAAAAGAAATGAAGTTTCATTTCAAATCAAGAAATAGATTTTCATTACGACAGAACAAAAAATAGTATCACAACTTCTTAGTAAAAACTACAAATGTTAAAGACAAAAACCTTGGGCTATTTGTCCACGTCGCTTCTCTTTTGTTGAGTCTTGATAAGCCTGTCATATAGGACACAAGTCATGAACCCTTGGGTAAAGAAACAAACACAAGAACATGGCAAGAAATAAAGCTTCGAAGTTGTCATTATACTCTTTTTCACAAGAACAAATAATAAGGATTAATGGTTTGTTTAGTCCTTGAAAATTTTCCAAATTTTGTCCCCAAGTTGTAAAACCAATGGTTTCCATTCCCTTTTCTTTAAATGCCCATACTTTAAGCTAAAATCCCCCCCCCCCTCTAATTGGAATTAAAATTTGGGTATTTCAAAAAATATTTAATATTTCATGGATTAGAAACACCATTAACCATAATAATGAAAAGTAGAATTCCTGGGTCTTTAAAGCTAGCCCGCTGCCAGGTCTTATGTGACTTTTTGTGCAATAATAATTGAAGTAGAAGTTAAATACCCATACTTTAAGCTAAAATTCCCCCCTAATTGGAATTAAAATTTGGGTATTTCAAAAAATATTTCATGGATTAGAAACACCATTAACCATAATAATGAAAAGTAGAATTCCTGGGTCTATAATGCTTGTCCGCTGCCAGGTATTATATGACTTTTGTACAATAATAATTGAAGTAGAAGTTAAAATATATTTAAGAAAGTGATTGTTGAGAATGGAAGAGTTTGAAGCCTAATGGAAGGAAAAGTTTGCAATTTATGTAGCTATTATCCTCAGTTGAGAAATCTTTAAATGAGAGGAACAAAATGAAGATCATCATGTAACTTTTCATTCATCCAATATTCATTTTTTTCAACACATTTCATAATTCACTAAATTTAAAATAAAAAATTAAGCAATTAACCCTCCAACACAAATTCACCAAGTTTTGGAGCATCAAACACCTTTCAACACCAATAACTCCCCAACATCTATACAACGGATGTTAGACACTCCAAATGCATGGTCTACTAGGACTTGCATTTTCTGCTATATATGCATAAGAATTCATAAGAATTGAAGATGAATGATTGTAGAAGATTGCGGATACAAATAGCTTTGAGGGACATAAGAAACAAGTAGCTTAAGTTAGAAAACAGGACATTGCAAATATGATAAAAAATTACGTACTAACCTCATTTGGATCAAAATAAGTTCTGACTAGGAGATGTTCAAGACGCAAATATCTTTCAGGCTGCTCTTGTTTCATTACACCCATCACTTGTGTTTGCCTTAAAATTGCACGAGCAGTATCCAGTTCTCGAAGTTCAATCATTTCTAGTACAATCTGCAACCATGTTTGAAATTTTTAAATATCACTAACTTGACAGAACAGGCAACATTATTACAATGTTATACTGACAAGGTGAGTATTAGGCAAGATTTTACAAGTATCAAACAGTGCTGAATGACAGCTCCTGAATCTCACATCCCCTAAGAGGAGTATTTGACCCATAAAAAATATGAAGAATTCTCCTTTTAGCCTGATTTTTTAGCATCACTTTCACAATGTAGAGGAATAATTAGATTGCCACAGTATCCAACCTCATTTGGCAACTACCTAGCCTTTCAAAGATAAATGAATTTTTTTTCTTTTTATAAGCAAGTGTTAGTTCGTTAAATATGTTAATTTTATTGTTAGTAGAAGGAATCAAACCTATTAGAAAGTGAACTTTTAAGTCTAATGTAACCTCACAAAATTGGCTTGTAAAGTAAGTTTGCACCGCTTATATATTGTACTTTGATCTCATCTCTAGTCAATAAAAGATTTCCCACACCATCCTCGCACCAAGAACTATAAATCTTGATGACCAGATATTTGTGAGTGGTCCAATAGCGACCTAATAATGGGTGATACAATACACCCAACAAATCTCGTTAAGATAAACTCTAATATCATCTTAGAAAGTGTGCTCTAAGCTTACTCAACCTCACAAAACCGACTTAATTTGGCTGTATTTCTAGTTGATGTGGGATCTTCAACATAACCCGTGACCTATCCCACTTCCCCTTCATTTCCTTCCAACCACCAAGCCAACCTTATAACTCCAACATCAATTCCTAATCTCCAATCAAAATTAATTCGACCAAAATTAAAACAGACCCTTTATTTCCCCAAAGTAAAGGAGTTCAAAAAATCATTAAACTACTAACAAAGCACAGAAAATATTACAACTCCCGAAAAAACTTCTTTCCTGTAAAATGGCAGCCTAAATAAAGAGATCCTAAAGTCCAAGGGAAACGACCAAATGATTATGCACTTAAAAGCTAACGAACCAGCAATGCACAAAGAGAAAATGTCATAAGGCTGACCAAAAATATAGCTAGGTTAGGCAGATTGATTAGCAACATTATCCAGCACTTCCTATGTGAACGCTGTCACGCTTTTTACCCTTTTTACCTTCACCGCCCTCCATACCAACATTTCAGCCCATCATTTTACCTTATTCCCAATTCATACTGTTCATATGATGGAAGGTTCTAAAATACGTTAAAAAGTCCATAACCAGCATTGGAAGACTGTGATAAAGCGAATATACAGTTATACACAACACAATTAGTAGTTATATATCACAAACCAAAGTTTGTCAAAAAATACCTGTTCATACAAATCCTCCAATTTATTCCTGGGAAGCTTGAGTTGAGAAACTTGAGGCAATATAGCATCCCATCTCCCACTATTGATATCAGCAACAAAGGTTTCAATGCTGTCAACAGTATTCAGAGAAACCTGGCATTCATTCTGCAACGTCTGAAAAGTCTGATGCAACGAATTTTCTTTGCAAAACTGAAGCACAATTTTGATGACACTGCGAAGGGCAAACGAAATTTGACAATAACACAAATTAAACCAAAAAAAACAGAGAGCCATTGAACGAGTTTCAATTAGACATGAACAAAAGCGAAACATATGTTTTAGTAAACGAAGAAAATTAAATTTCCCGATTTCAAAAATTCACAAATGAGATGCAAATACGGTGGAGAAATTAGATGCAGTGAACGATACTTACTCTCGAGCTTCGATTTCGAGGGTAGACATTGCTGATATGTCGATTGAAGTTGCACCACGATGTGTGCGTAGGGTTTTAGCGCAGATTCAAAGAAACCAAGTGTTATCACTTACCACCAGTTCCAACGTTCTCATTAGGCCATAATCTCAGTACCAACGTTAGTTTTATTGAACCCAACAAACATGGCCTTGTGAACAACAAACCCTGGGTCGGGTCAAACCCAATAACCCACATGGTTAGGGCCTAAATTTGTTTTGGGTAACGGTTTTTCTGACCTTACATTGATATTACAATAGTGGTCTTTTAAAATTTTACAATTCTTATATGTTTACAAAATATAATCTATAATCTATTAAAAATTTCTCAGATCATTCATTTCGAAATATTATAAAATATATATTTTAGAATAAAATTGAAACTCACATTATGAGATAGTAAGGACATTTCCTAAAGTTATTTTATCACTTTATCAATTCGACTATACGTGATATATATATATATATATATATATATATATATATATATATATATATATATATATATATATATATATATAAATATAAATAAATATATAAGCATTAAATTTAGATGTAAAATTATAATCAAATTTTAAAAATAATGATTATAATATTTTAAATTCAATGTGTTTTTAAAGTGAATAGTCTTTTATATTTAATACGTAAAATAGTATAAATAATTTAAATATTAATTTTAAATGTCGTATTATACATAAAAAGGTTAATAAATTAACAGTTAAATTAGAAGAATTATATTTATTTATCTTATAAATTTTAAAACTAAATTACATTAAAGTTTGAGATAATAATAGTTGATATTAAAATTTAAGATAACAACATATTTAACCTATCATTTGAATCTATTTTAGTATTATCCGGTATGAATTTTGGTGTTCATTGATATTGTGATTTCAAGTAGGCTTTATAGTATTTAAACCCACAACTCAGACTTTTAAATTTTTGTGAATATTACTGAAATGAAATACTATTTAACTGTTGTAGATAATTGAAATGAATGCTCATTAGATTTGGGTCTAATATTTATTTATTTATAGAGAGAGAATATATAGAGAGAAAATGAGTGTGTGTGAGAAATAGAGGACCACAAAGAGCATCTAAAACTACCAATGAGACACAGAAAACAGTACAAAGAACCAGACACAACATTAATGATGAACAAATAATTTATAACTTATTATTTGATGATTTAAACTTTAAATCCTATTTTTTGATACTCTTAGAACAGGTAGTTACATGCAAAGATTGATATTCATCTTATATTAAAAAGTATAAATAATAGAAAATAAGAAAGCGCAAAAAGGATAAATTATAAATACAAAGGTAACTACAATTATAGTGGAAACATATATATATATATATATATATATATATATATATATATATATAATAATTTTGCATAATTTAAAAATGGAGATTAAAACAATTTAAATATCCAATAATACAAAAATGTCAAGGAGTGCATAGTTCAAAGTAAATAATATCTCGTATTCATGTTATGAAAATAATTAATTAGTCAATGTTTAGTAGATTTAATGTGATCCGATTACCATCACATCTGGACATGAATTTTGTTATATTTATAATTTTAAACTTGAACTTTGCTGTATTTATAATATTACTACGATCACGTTTTGAAAGAAAAATAATTTTAAAGAAACCAATAAAATAAGATGGAACTTATGAATATTCCAAGATTTTTTATTTATATATTGTATGTATTCAAAATACATATAAACATGTACTAAATATAATACACGAGTGAATAAATTATATAAACTTTATATGTTTTAATTAACTTAAAACAGGTGGCGTGTTACAATTTTCATCTACAAAATATACACACTAATATTATTACTTTAATTATTAAAGGTGTCTATTGATTACTTTCAAAGCCATCACTATCTACTAGGTTATCTATTAAATGATATCCAATACGTAGTAGTGTGATGTAGACAAAACTAATTATTAACAAGCTTACACAAATAATTACGAGAAATGGATTTGATTGAAAACAAATTAGTGAAAAGAAAATCCTAATTTTATTTAACGTAAATATATCCTAAATTGAAAACATAATTTTATATATATATATATATATATATATATATATATATATATATATATATATATATATATATATATATATATATATATATTTGTTTATAC
>Ga0214543_1012276_pt1 | contig 11501 bp, 4 predicted proteins | sample CNSS2metaG_FD_160094 | JGI IMG/M metagenome (GOLD analysis project Ga0214543, IMG submission 160094) | Root nodule microbial communities from cowpea collected in UCLA plant growth center, Los Angeles, California, USA - CNSS2 | ecosystem: Host-associated > Plants > Roots > Nodule | place: USA...
ATATATATATATATATATATATATATATATATATATATATATATATATATATATATATATATATATATATATATATATATATTAAATTTAGAGTTAAGAGATTTTACATTGTCAAATGATCATTCTCTTCGATACTAGACAAAAACATGAAATATTATTCACGTGATTAAATAAATTCTAATAAATATAATTCTTTTTTCATATTACAAGTTAAGTAAAAAAAAAAAAACTCTTAAACTCTCACCACCAATACTTTCTTTTATGTGAATTTAGTAAATAGAATATTTCTAATAATCCTTTTACAAACATTTCAAATTGATACGATAAAAGTTTTTTAAATATATTATTTGAACTTTTACATTAATTTTAGGTTTGATGTCCATGCAGAACGTGCAAATTGACGTAAGATACTTAACACGTCACTCCTAATGTAAAATTTTGCTACTTTAAAAAAATAAAATTGGAGCAATCACCGCATAACACCTGACAATCCCAATGACACAATGATGATCTATGGTACAACACATATCATATAAATATATTGTGCTTTCTGGTTGAGTTCTCACTTTGGCAAAGGTGTCTAGTTTGAGTAAGAGGACACTTAAACAAAACTTTTCGTTTGAGTAAAACCTTCTAACCTAAACGAGAATGGACGATATTTGTTTTAATTCTCTTATTGAATATGTGGTTGGCTGAAGTACCTTTAAAAGCATGAAGTATGTGACTATGCATGTATTATGAGATATTTTAAAACTGTACTTAGTGTTTTTAACATATGATAACAATTATTATGAGATATCATGTGGAATATGTGAATATTTCTTGGAGAAATTTTGTTGGTGATAAAGTAGTGTATGTAATAACTTATGGATTCAAGTAAGGTTACATCCTGATACTCTAACGGACCAGTCAGACTCACATAGAACTAATTCATGTGGTGAGAGTAGTAGGATGTCATAGTCTCTGACAGGATAATGATCTTAGATGATTATGGACTAACCCTGTGTGTGGTAGAGTGAAACTCATTGGTAATGGCTCTGCAGAGCAGTAGAGGTCACCACAAGTGTAAGTTTCTAGTGAATCTGTTTTCATTACATGTATTCGGATAATCGAGTTGGAGAGTCTTCTGCTGCTTATTGTCACATGTTGCTTGTGTTTCATAACTTGTTTATTTATCTGTTAAATTATTTTCATTAGCTTACCATTTTTTCGTGTTCTGGTTTCTTGTTGTGTTTTTTTTTTTGCAATGATCACCAATGTTGGTGTCAACAGATGAAGAGACACCTTTTGATCATCATAATGGTGGAGACGCTGTTGTCTAGATCTAGATTAGATGATAGATATTGTTCTTTTATGAACATCTTTTTAATAACTTTTCTTATGTCTTTTGTGCTATGTTGAGAAATCTTTTGCAAAATTGTGTTATGTCCCTATTTTTGTTTATTGAGTTGTTTTAGGCCAATGATTCTTATGTTTATTTAGTATATTTTAAATGATCGTAATGGTTAATTCTAGTATAGTTCTAGTCCTATATCATATCATATCATGTGATGTGATGTTTATTTGTTACAATATTTTTATTATTAAATGGGATGTGACAAAGATAATTCAACTATTAAATTAAAAACTTATAAAAGACCTCATTTGATGGATAAATAATTAAAATAATAATACTATTAACTGACATAGAAATCATAAATACTTGGTCAATTACTGTATTTGTATATTATTTTGCATTGAGTAGCATATGATGGTTATAATTTGGATTGATATAATAAAATGATGATATCCATTACCGTGATTACTCTTTACTCATAAGTTTACTTTAGAAGGAGAATAATTGATGAAGAAGTTGGAGAAAGTATAGTATGTTACGCATTCCATCATCATTGGCCAAGGGTTGGATCACTCAGTTTTGGTGCAACTGTAAGATACTATTCAGAAAGACAGTGATGCAAATTAAAAGAGTGCATCAAATTAATATGACTATGCTTTTTTCTTCATCTTTGTCATTGTTGGATGATAGCAGTTCTTCCAAAACACTACCCCTTTGAGGTCCAGAACTTTAAATAAGTAATGAACAAAATGCCACTGTCAATTTTCATTCTTATCACTGCTTTGGCTGTTTCTTGATTAAGAAGAATGGAAAATCATAACGCATGTGTGAGTACATAATTAAAAAAAATGTATGAATATAAAATAACAAGAACATGGAAATGAAATCCCGATCTCTAAGGCCATGTTTGGTAGAGTTCTTGAAGTTCCTGAGCAGCGTGAAGGCCAACTGGCCTTGAATGATGGATGGTGGTCCTATAATTACTCGTCCATTTGTTACTGTCACTAATACCAAGAGGGTCCCACTTACCCTCTTACCCTTTGCACCACCACCTCGTTTCCCTCAATTTTTTTTTCTCTCTTAGATATACTAACAAACACCACTCTTTCTCACGTCACCCACTTGCACCGCAGGAACACACTCTGGGCACCACTTTCCCACAACCATCGTCAAAAACACCGAAAACAAACACAAGACACAGAACACTAAAACAAACCTTCTCTCTCTGTTTCTCCTCACAGAAGCAGAGAATGCAGCGCCTCACCGTCTCCACCCTTCTCCTTTCCCTAACTCTTCTCACCCTCGCAGGCAATGCTCACCTCTTTTCTCTCTTTTATTTACTCTCTTTACGTTATGTCGCTAACTAACTGTGTTTTGTTGTGTACATTGTTTGTTTCAGATGGAGGTTCCATTGGAGTTAACTACGGTCGCATAGCGAACAACCTTCCCTCCGCGGTTAAGGTTGTTCATCTCCTCAAATCCCAGGGGCTGAACCGGGTCAAAGTCTACGACACCGACCCGGCAGTGCTTCGGGCATTATCCGGATCCGGAATCAAAGTCACTGTTGATCTTCCAAACATGCAACTCTTCGCAGCAGCGAAAGCACCCTCCTTTGCATCCTCCTGGGTCGAAAGAAACGTCGTCGCTTACTACCCTCACACGCAAATCGAAGCCATTGCGGTTGGGAACGAGGTTTTCGTAGACACACACAACACCACCAAGTTCCTGGTACCGGCCATGAAAAACATCCACCAAGCGCTTGTGAAGCACAACCTCGACTCCGACATTAAGGTTTCCTCCCCCATTGCCCTCTCTGCGTTGGCCAACTCGTACCCATCCTCGTCCGGATCGTTTCGACCCGATCTCGTTGAACCCGTTTTCAAACCCATGCTGGAGTTCCTCCGCCAAACTGGGTCATACTTAATGGTGAACGTGTACCCGTTCTTTGCGTACGAGTCCAACGCTGACGTCATCCCTTTGGACTACGCGCTTTTCCGAGAGAACCCGGGCGTGGTGGATCCGGGTAACGGGTTGAGATACTATAACCTATTTGACGCCCAAATCGACGCCGTTTTCTCCGCATTGAGTGCTCTCAAATACGACGATGTTAACATTGTAGTGACCGAAACAGGGTGGCCTTCCAAGGGGGATAGTAATGAGGTAGGTGCGAGCGTAGAGAACGCCGCGGCATTCAACGGTAATCTCGTCCGTAAGATCTTAACCGGTGGCGGGACCCCACTTCGACCCAAAGCCGATCTGACCGTCTATTTGTTCGCACTTTTTAATGAGAATCAGAAGCCCGGACCCACCTCCGAGAGAAACTTTGGGCTTTTTAACCCTGACGAGACGAGGGTCTACAATGTTCCGTTAACTCAGGATGAACTCAAGGACTACCACGACCGTCCCTCACCGGTGAAGGGTAGCAGTCCGAAACAGAACACCCCAGCGCCGGCACCTGTCGTGAGTGGCGGCGTGTCGAAGAGCACCACCGGTAACACTTGGTGTGTTGCGAACCCGGATGCCGATAAAGTTAAGCTGCAGGCCGCTCTAGATTTCGCTTGCGGCGAGGGAGGTGCTGACTGCGCTCCGATTCAGCACGGTGCCACGTGTTATGATCCTAACACGGTTGTGGCCCACGCTTCGTTTGCCTTCAATAGTTACTACCAGAAGCAATCACGGAAGGGCGGAAGCTGCTACTTCGGGGGTACGTCCTACGTGGTCACGCAGGAGCCTAGTGAGTATTCTAAAAATCCCTTTTTTACTTTTACATAATTTTATTCATTTTTATTATGTGTGTGCTTTAGCATAGTGTATGGTAGGGTTACTAACATGAGCGGGTGAGCGGGTGGTGAGGAATAGTGCACACGATAAAAAAGAGGCACGTGATAGGGTTGACAAGAGGGAATCTTTCCTGATAATGACGTGGCGTAACTTTATTGGGTAGAGTGTACTGTGTAGGGGCATTATAATTACGGTACTACAGTGTTGTGTTATTTGGTCTACCCAAATAATACCTTTTTCTCACTATTTTGGTGAACCCTATTCCCGATGGGACTACTTGGGTAATGGACACCAACTAGATGAAAACTTGTAGCTGTAAAGGTGGTCAATTAGTCAAACATTGGATTCTACTGAGACCTTTGAAAATGTTTGGCTTGGGACTTTATATGATTGTACTTTATGGTAATTTTATTTTTAATTTAGTTTATGAATCTGTGATAAAAATATTAACCATGGTTTTTTTTTTTTTTTTTTTTTGGTTTGTTAATTGCTTTTATTTTTTTTTTTTTTTTTTTTTTGTTTTTTTTTTAAAAATTTTTTTTTTTTTTTTTTTTTTTTTTTTTTTAGGGTATGGTAACTGCGTGTTTCCTACAGGATACTAAAAAGCTCAAGAAGACTGACATATTCCCGCATGAGAATATGCATATGCCTGATTTTGCTTTGTGTAAAGTATGTTACGAGAATGAATGTGTCTGGAAGTGAAACTAGGAAAAGGGGATTAAATTAGTTTGAATATTTTTTTGGAGGTTCTGATTATGTTTAGTTAAATAATGTTGACTTTTTCACCCAGTTGGTGGGAACTGGGAATGGAATGGGGTAGTTAAATTAATTTTACTTTGGGGACTAAAGTAATTGTATCTAAGTTTAAGTTTTCACTTTGCAGTAGACATTATCTTTTGATTCCTCAGACATTGTTCTCATGTTTCCTTGTATTCGAAACCAGGTTCCTTTTTCTTAAACTGCTCCCAAAGTGTTTTCTTTTACCTTAAACTCGATCAACGCAGAGTGAATAATTCACTGAAGCTCTTACAAATAATGGGCAAGTGTACCTAACATTCGCCCACGTGGGACCTAAAGTCAGTACATGCAAACTTTTTCATCCAACAAAAGAAGTAGGGTTTGCGAAAGATAAAAACTGAGTGGCGATCACATGCAGTGTTGCTGAAATTTATAAACGAAAAATGATTTCGATAATGAACAGCACACAAGCTAATAAAGTAATAATATCATGGATTTTTTTACCCATATTACTGTTTTCTTTCTTAGTAAATAACTTATATGCCAATCTTGGCTATGGTAACTGTATAGTGCCCTGAAAAAATTACTGGCTACAATCATACTTTTAGGTAAAATATTTTGCTATTATAGCAAGTTGGGATACACTTGAAAAATGGTAATTTATATTTTTAATAATACTTTTGAAAATATATGTAACTTTTAGCAACGGCTATGTGTTGTTTTCTTGAATAAAGAGGATGATGCAGTGATGTTACCGTGTCTTTGTGCCTTTTCTGCACAAGTTTGTCTGTCGTTGAAGTCTTTTATTTTAGGTATTTAGTATTTATGGTTGAAGAGGCAGAAACTATAATGAATAGCTATGATACCAAAACCTGTCTTTGTCAGAAGATGTGTAAAGATGAGACCAAAATAACATAAACAAATTGCATCACATCCTGAATGAAGTTTAATTTTGATATACTTTTGTTTGTATTTATTAATTTTGCTTCAAATACAATCAATTTTGTATTTTATTTTGAAAATACAAAATACTTCTCATACCTTTAATTGTAAGAAAAATTCTCTTGTATTTTTTATATTCAAAATCATTCTTTTACCATTCATATATTTTATTCTTATTCTCTAAATATCTTAGCTCAAATAATAACTTCTAATCAAATATTATTTGTAACTCATCTTGAAATGAATAATGTAATTGTTGAAGTGACCCTAAAAACGGCCAAGGAGAAAAGTCAATGAAAAAATGGGAAGCTTTCAAAGTTGGCCAACGGTCATAAAAAAAGAAAAAGGTAACTCCCATAAACTAAGGTAACAGTGAAAGGTAAATTGTTTATTTTTGCAATTTTAGTGAATGATTTGCAGAGTTCATTTTCAACAAATACTGCTAAAAGTAGACATGAAGCTCGATTGCATCAATATATTCTTTCTTTCATTCATACAAAGGGTGAGATAATAAGTTTCTATCTGTTTTATTTTAATCTATATGTAAATGTTTTTATTACTTTAAGTTTATGACACTTTTCAGTCTTGATTATTTTAATTTGAAATATTCTTTATTGTTTTAACTATATTATTTAATAATTTATTCTTTAACATTAACCTAGCCATTATTAATAATAAATACTAAAATTTAACTGCTACAAAATGTTAATACTTTTAAACTAACAAATATTTTATAAAGACTAAAATAGATTCGTTAGAAGAGATTAAATGCTTAGAAAACAGTTTCGTTGATCATTATGAACTAGTTAGTCGTCCTTTTGAGAAGAAACTTAAAAGAATGTTAAAATAGATTATTGTATCAATTAACCAATGACCAACAGACCAATAAATATTATATATATAGTTTTTAAATAAAATTTAAATTTTGAACTTTTGACAAAAGAAATATGATTAGTAGAAGATACTGTTAATATACCTTAAAATGATACTACTTCTTAAAAATATTTTGTGTGTGTATTTTTTAATTAAATAGTTTTATTCTTTACCAAATTATTGTAACATAATAATATACAATGGAAAATGTTCATTTTATATATATTTCTGCCAATTATAATAAAATGTATGCAGCTAAAAATCAAGGAAATAGTTTATTAATATTATATTATTTATTGGGTGAGTGAGAGAACAAGTTAAAGGACAGAGGTGGAAAAGTTGGTGAAATTATACATGACGTCATGGTAGCAATTTGAGAAGCTAATAAAGTGAACTATTTTTACTATATCATATCTCCCATTGTGTCCTTAGCTGGCCCGCTAACTTCAATTATGTGAATAAGATTCATACACTTAACTTCTGACATTATTTATATTCCAACCACGATTCTTCTGTCATAGTTTATGTGTGCAATTATTTCAAGCTTTCTCTTTAATGTATTCATTTAATATTGATTATTTTGTACATTTTATTGATAAATTGATATAGATGGTGTTTACATGTACAAGGGTTTCAATGTTAATTAATAATTGATATAGAAAGAAAATTTGTACATCAATGAAAGGCATAACTGGTAAGTGTATTACGGTTTATATTCAACCAATATAAAATAATTCTTATCTTTTATTTTTTAGTGTGATTTGGTGTGAATTATTGATTAATTTATTATTATATTTTTTTTAAAGAATCAATATTCACACTAGATCACAACAAAGATGAAAGTAAAAAAATATGAATCATAACGTAATTTTTCTATAAAATATCACAATTATTTAACTACTGACCAGCTAGATTCATCTATTCCATGTTTGAAAAACTCATATTTACATTTACAAATTTAACGATAGTGATATTAAAATTAAAATTAGGTTAAACTATTGCGAGTTCTATAATCTTGTGTTGCGGAAGGAAAAAGGATAAATGTGAAAGGAAGCTTTCATGCTGACCTAACAGCCCTAAAAAAGAAAAAAACCAATTCCCAGAAGTAGATAAGGTAACAAAGAGAAAGTTTTAGCCATTGTTTCAGAATGTCCCATATATCACGATTTCAACAAAAAGTTTCTTTTTTTTTTTCTTTTCTGAATTTCACCTATATTTATGACTGTCATTTATTTTGAAAATTCAAACTATTATTAATAGTTTTACCGTTTCTTGAAGGAGTTTTTTAAGTGATGTTTATAAGGTCTCTAGAGTTGAGTTGTAAAGTAATATCAATAAATCTTCTAAAAATTAAGTGTGAAGATGTTGTATACAAGTAGTTACAAAATAACACTGAAATGAGCATCTCTGAGAACTATTTTTAGAAAGAGGGAGACTTTGAAAATATAACATAAATTATAGGTGACATTCTTCACGTCATGATGGGTGTAAGATAACCTAAAAGGTGCATCTTCTTCTCTATATGTCCTTGCCTGGGTCAGGGAACGTGAACCCATGTGAGTAAAGATTACCTTATCTATGTTACTTAATGTAAATTATTTATGAAAGTGCTAACATTTTAATGCAAATTCCCATATACCGTTTAGTGGAATTAGGTATATGTAGTGAGAAAGAAAAAAAAAAAAAAACCCTTCACGTTTGTGCCATAGAAAATGGAGAAATCTAGAGTCGGTGGTGCACCACTGGTTTGTGTCGGACTATGTTGAAGGTTGAAGCAGTGCAGAAGAAGTGGGTTTCTCTCTCCACTGCAACCCTAATTTGTCATTTACCTCTAAGTCACATGCTCTGTTCTTCCAAACAGTGAATCATAGATTCCAATTTCTGAACATGCATTATGGCCATTGTCTTGTACCACGGTTTCTTGTTGTGAGTCCAATTAGGGTACGTAAATTGGTAAACAACGTCAGATCGGGAACTATACACTGCTATTCAAGATCGCACGATCACTTTGACAACAACTTCTTCATGTCATCTTGTGGTTTCGGATTCTGTCACTGTCGGAGAAAACATATTTAGGGCATTTGTGACATCACTTTTTGTCTACTGTGCTCTCCGTAGTCTCTTCGGTGCATCCATACTAGTTTAATCCCTACCTCTTAATTTTATTATTAATATCAATTTAATACTTTTATTCATTTTACATTCTAGACCTATAGCGAAAAACTAATGAATAAATTTTACAAAAGCATGTTTTATGAAAAAGTGTAAAATGAAAAAAGTGAAAACGTATAAACAAGTACAACTTCTTCGTTTTAAAATGAATAAATTTCTTTTAAGCGAAAGTTTTCTTATGAGTAACCACATTTCATTTCTAAGTCGTATAAGACTTAACCAATCTCGTAATTTTTAAAAAATTTGTCCATTTATGTACAACCCAATAAAAACTACACCGTTTTAATAAATCTCTCAAAAATATCACCCATAAGTTGGCTATTTCTATGCTGATAATATAGCCCAAAACAGCATCATTCATAAATAGTTTAAAAAGAAAAACTTTTTCTAGTGTATATATATATACACCACACCATATGAAAGGGAAAGAGAGCAACGAGAATAGAGAACATAACACAACCTGCTCCATCCGTTTTTTGTGTATTTATTAAATACTGAATTTGACCCAACTTAAAGTTTAATTCACATGATCATAATTAGCTTTAAGACGTTTTGTTTTGGAACATATTGTTAAGAGGATGTTCTCGTGTCTTAAAGTGTCATTATTTGCATTGTATCTTTAGTTGGGATATGATGGTCCTATAGTCTATTTTTGTTTTGCTTGTTTTATTTATTTTAAAGTTACAATTGTTCAAGCTTTCTCAATGTCAATGTTTGATCCCCAATTTATCCCGCAAGTGAAATTTCATCTTGTTAAATGAAAAAATAAATAATAATAAAGTATTAAATATGTTTTTGGTCCTTAAACTCTTAGTAAAAATTGGAATCACCTTGAATCAATTTAGTCATTCAACCCCATAAATACGTCAATTTAGTTCTTTTAACCAAATTTTATTAAGTTTATTTCACGTTTCAAACCTATTTCATTATAGTAGTTTAGTTTGTTAATACTGTTTGACACATGTTCACTTCAATGTCAACTAAAAAATGCATTAGAAATGATAAATAAACTTAAAAAAGTTTAGTTTAAATGATTAAATTTACACATTTCTAAACATAAAAAACTAAATTGGTTCAAAAATTTTAAAAGAGACTAATTCTAAATTTTACTAAAAATTGAGATACCAAAAATATATTTAACCCAAAATTAAATGAAGTTGAGAAAGGTGAAAAGCGAAATACGACAAAAATGGGGTATGTTTTGGTACAAAAGACAAAAGTCACAAATTGTAACATGTCACAGATTATGACGAAACATGTTGTAAACTATTATAATGAAACAATTCATCACAATTTTTTGATAGAATGTAACAAAGTAAGTCATCATAAATTATAATTTACGATAAAACATATATTTTTACAATTTCAGAAAGAAAATGACTTTAAAATACATTTAAAACTATTATAGAAGTTTCTTTAGATAATATTAGTTTTACACATATAAAATATTTGATATCACTTTTAATAAAAAAACTTTAAGACAATGGGGTTATGGACCTTTAATCTATTCGATATGAGACTTTGACTCACAATTGAACTATTTCTAATAATCATTCTTCATTTAAGAATGAGTCCTTTTTTTTTTCTTTTTCATATGATATATTTTTCTTTATGCATGTAATGACCCTTTTTTACTATAATTATATTGTCCTCCACTAAATCCATATTTTAATAGCTACTCTCTGTGTGTTGTATTATTCAGCTTTTTTAGAATAATTTTATGTTCACACATTATACATTTGTTGGTAGAATTTAAAGTAGTGAACTAATTGGAAGTCTAACTAAAGTTTTATACATTTGCAGAATATCGGCTTTTAAAATTTAGGTGTTAAGGTTAGCCTTTTCATAACATTTTACTAATTAATGTAACATTTTTAATCCACTCGTATAGGAAGAGAGGATAATATTTTTTATTACATAAAATCATAGTATTTAGATTCTTGAAGTTAGTATCATCATCATGTAATATGAGCTCACGTAAACAAAAATACAAGGTTGGAAAATAACTATCAAAAAAAGCTAAAACTTCTCACAGACTCAGCTGAAACATATTAAATGAAATCATCAAACTAAAAACTAAAACATATAAGATGTTCCATCACTATCAGTAATATACTAAACAAACTATTATCATTACTACTATATAAACGTGATACAGTGAAATCATTTACCAAGGGTTGGAGAAGTAGGTTCTTCCACCTCCAATTCATGTCGTTTCTCATCTTCATTCGTTTCTGTTATTCTTGATATATTAAGACCATCTGAGTGCTTCCTCCATTCTTCAATTTTCTCCTTACAAATCACACGGCACCCACACTTCTTTATTCTTGCCTTGCATGATTCAGAAAGATTTTCAACAAAAAAGACCACTTCAAGTTGTGTTTGCTCCCCACTTAGATAATGCTGAATATACACATGATCAGCATTCAAGAATATAATATGGATATAAGGGTCATTGAATTTATACAGCAAGTGACCAAACTTGGGTGCTACAGGAAAATTTGGGTCAGGATCTTTGATAGTAATTCAAGATTGTGAAAGGGATAGTTGAAGGGATAGAGAAAATGTGTAGATAGTAGAGTGTGAAAGTAGTAGTTGGAGAAGTGTATTTGTAGTTGAGAGTAGTTGTATTGAATGTTGTGTTAGTTGTTCTTCATGT
>Ga0214543_1012284_pt1 | contig 11490 bp, 7 predicted proteins | sample CNSS2metaG_FD_160094 | JGI IMG/M metagenome (GOLD analysis project Ga0214543, IMG submission 160094) | Root nodule microbial communities from cowpea collected in UCLA plant growth center, Los Angeles, California, USA - CNSS2 | ecosystem: Host-associated > Plants > Roots > Nodule | place: USA...
AGCTTTTGCCCATTCTTCATAATTTTCACCCCGAAGTTGAACTTGGGTGATTATGCTCCCTGGATTGTCGTTCGAATTCAGATCATACGGTGATGGCTTCTTCCTTACCATCCCATGTATTTCTACAAATTTCTCTTTCTCAGAACCTGGTTGCTCTGATGCCATAATAAATTATGAAAGAATTTCTGTGTCTATTCACATGACAAGAAGGTTCATATATACACGATACATGGTTCTATTTTGGTATCAGGTTTCCTAAACTTATGCCTGCAAATCCCTAAAAGATTGTGCCTATCATATTTCCCTGGACAACATGAATAAAATCCCCAAACATAAGCCTAATAATAATTATACATTTAATACAAAAGATTGCTGCAACAGATATTTTATTGCTGCAACAGATATTTTATTTCCTATTAGGTTCATTAACAAAGCCCAAATTAAGAAGCCATCATATAGGCATTTTGAGATCAAATTCCTAATGAAAAATAAAAAAAATAAAAAATTGATGCGTAGTCTAAGCTAGATTTAGAACAGGTGGCTAGATAGAAAATAGCATCATCAATCTATGCGTTTAATCCCTCTTTTTTTCTTGCCTTTCTATTCAATTTCTCTATACTAATAATCTCAGTAAAAGAAAAATAATGATAAAAATACGTGCTAATAGCTCTTAACTCTTCAAGAAGCATTAGATTAAATTATCTTCTTTTTGTGGTACAAAATAAGTTTAACTCCATTTAACTATTAAACCATTGAATTTTCACTATCAATGTAACAAAATATCCTACTTTTGCCACAACCAACTCCACCCATTAAGATCCAAGTTTTGAACTTCAATTTCTTTCCCTCCCTTTCGCCTAAAACCATGGTGTATCTCTTCTTATGCTACAAAATATCCACTCATGTCAGAGCAAATTTCCACCCTCATCTTCCCTTTTGTCTCAACAATGGGGCCTCTCTTCACGCTCTGCAAACTCCTCAAAACTCCATTCCCTTTTCTTAGGGTACAATGGGACATGACACAACCCTTTACTCTCTCATTTTGTTCACATAAATCAAAGCATTTCTCATAATTAGTGGATGTGTATCCTCCACCGGTTAGCAAAAATATAAAGCTCAAAAGTCCCCATACAGAAAAAAACTAAAAAATATCCAAAACTATAGTTACTCTATCCAAAAATTTTCAGCCAAAAATTTCCCCAAGTGCTGCACTTGGGAAATTAAAAAATAAAAAATCCTAGATTTTTGTTCTTTTTAAGATTTTGATTTCTTACTGTAACATTATAAAAGCCAGCACAGTTGGTCTCCTGTGCCACGACACTACCAGTTTGCTGCCACGTGTACATGAACATCGTGGCCGCAAAAAATATCCTCATTTTTTTCCCCACTTCTTAAACCCTGCTCCTCTGCTTCTTGGTGTCCCCCAAACCTCTCCTTCTGTTTATTTTTTCTTTCTCAATTTCAAGTGGGGCTATCTTAATTTCTTAAAGTTTAATTTTTTAAACTCTGGTTTTACCTTAATTTTATTATTTTCTGAAGAATAATAGAGGGTGGAGTTTGATACCCTTTTGGGGAGGGAGTGTTTTCTGAGGGAAAGGTAAGGACTTTTGGTGTGGGGGAGGGGAAACTGGAATTGGGTTTGGGGTAGACAGGATGAAGATTCAGTGCAACGTTTGTGAGGCTGCGGAGGCTAAGGTTCTGTGTTGTGCTGATGAGGCTGCTCTGTGTTGGGAATGTGATGAAAAGGTTCATGCGGCTAACAAGCTTGCTAACAAGCACCAGAGAGTTCCTCTTTCTACCTCTTCTTCTCATATGCCCAAATGTGACATTTGCCAGGTGTGTTGCTTTTCTGGTTTTTATTTTGTTTTAGTTTGGTAGAAGGGGGGTTTCTGTTCTTTGGAATCAGTTTCTTGTGCTTAATACTTGGGAGAGGTTTTGGGTTTGATCAATTCACTGTCTTTGATTCTGTTTAAGGTTTATGTGGGGATTGTAATTGCTGTTTCTGCTGATTTTGGACTCAGTATATGAGATGCTAATTATGCTTCTTCTTTATCCTTGATGGAATTACAAGCATGTGATGGGGTTTTAAGGTTGAGGTTTAGTGAAAAATCTATTCTCCCCAGTTTCGTTAAAGTTGTTTTCTTTTTCCCTTTCAAATTTGATTAAATTGAATATAAATGTTATCCATTGAGGGACAGTTTGGCTGTTTGGTAAGGATGATGAAAAATAGAAGTTATCATATCTTATTTAGTATATTGGTTGTTGAGTTGCTGAATAGGATAAGCTTAACTTGTTTACTTATCATATATTGTTCATTAGTTTAAAAGTTATCCTAAAGAGGAATTGGTTTAGGAATAAATAGGACAGCATAAAGAAAATTTCCCTCTTTCACTTTCACCCCACCTCACATAAAACAACTTTGTTTTACACCATCACTAACTCTATCACAATTATTGTTGGGGTTGTCACTACTTTTATTACCACTATGATCACAACCACCACTATTTTCATTATCACCACCATCCTTGCTGCCACTATGTAGGCCATTACAATAGTGTTCACTAATATCACCACCGCTACAACAACCACCATAACCACCACCGGCCATTACCACTACAACATTGAACACTATTCACCATTTGTGCATTACTGAGACAACTATCAGTGTTGTCATTGTCGCCATCACCATTGTCATTGTTGTCTTTGCCTCATCATTACCATTACTGTCGTTGTCAGTGGCCCCACTGGCACTAACACCGACCCCGTCACTACCGTTACCTTTTGTAATGATATTGTTCATTTACATACAATTTATGCTGCTATTTTTTAGTTATCTAGTGTGCATCCAACACATGATAGGATGATAGCTTATCATGATCATGTCCTTTTCTACTGTTTCCTGTTCTCATATTTACCCATGTTTAGCCTATTTTGACCACCAAATGAACCATAATTTCATTTGAGAACATTCACAAGAATGAGTTCTTTTTTACATTTTTAGGATTTATATTCAATTTTGATTTTATTCTTATTGAAAAAAAGTCTGTTTGGTTTGATAAACGTTCTGTTCTCCTTTTATGCTTTATTGTTACAGGAAAAATTGGCTTGTACATTAACAAATATATCTGTTACTGAAACCATGGTCAACATTTAATCATATCCTTATTTTGTTGTTTTATCTTGGTTCAGTTTAAATGAATTAAAACTGGTTGGGGTTTTAGATTAGCTTGTGATGATGGTAGAGTCTGCTACCCTTTACAGGAAGCATTAGGCTACTTTTTCTGTCTAGAGGATCGAGCTCTGTTCTGCAGAAAATGTGATTTGGCAATACATACAGCAAATGCTTATGTCTCTGGTCATCAGAGGTTTCTTCTCACCGGTGTAAGAGTAGGCCTTGAAGCTACAGAGCCTGGTGCATCCTCATCGTCTTTGAAGTCAGATTCTGGGGAGAAAATTTCTGATACAAAGTCCTCTTCTATCTCTAGAAAGGTTTCCACAGTGCCTCAGAACTCAGATTACAATGAATTGTTGCCTATCGAAGGTGGAGGAGTTGAGGGGTTTCCACCAGCTAAGGAGTCTTTTGGTGGTGGTTCTACAGTTGGAAATATCTCACAGTGGACAATAGATGAATTTATTGGCCTAAACGAGTTCAGTCAGAATTATGATTACATGGAAGAATCAACAAGGGTATGTTCATAGTTGTTGAATCATAGGCATAACCTTGTATTCCCTGCTTATTGGTTTTGTAGAGTTTCCATCTCTTAAGGTTTGAATTTTTTGACTCGGTTAGCATTCCAGAGCTTAGATTCATCTTTGGCCATAGATTAATTATATATGTGGTAGTGCCTTTAACATGTGCTGGTGAAAATAGAACAGGAATGGGGCCAATCATGTCTTCCAAAGGTATATGCTCTATTAACATGTTGGTCACATCACCAAACAACTGGCAAATATAGTATAGCTTTTATAAATATGTTGCATATTTGTGGTCAGAAAAGGTTACATTCAAGCATTGGAATCTGACAGATTGATTGATTGAATTGCATGTTGGTTTCTTTCTCTCCCATATTTGTAGATCCATTTTAACATTTGAAAAATTGACCTTTCAGAAGTGCAATACACAGTTGGCTTTCACTTGAAACACAAATCCTAAAGATTAATAAAAATCAACATCTTTAGAGGTTACAAAGAGCTATTATCATGACACTGATGGTGATCAATTAACAAAAAACACTATTGAGTCCTTAAAAACATGATATTGTTTGATGAGAATGTGGAAAGGAATGATTGTACATAATTTACTGATACACTCATATATCAAAGAATTTTTTCCCTTGTGACTATTCTCATTCAATTGATTATGTTCACATTCATAGAGACTTTGAGTGCTTACCATCTATTAATAGTTAGGCAAAATACCTTAGGTATATACATCATGTGTTTTTGCCTAACTTTCATCAACTTTCCATTTAGGTTGCTCTTTGTTTGTGTTATAGTCTTATCTGTATGGTTCTGTAATTTTCTTTGTTTCTTTACGAGTATTTTCAGGCTGACGGTGGTAAGTTAGGGGATTCCGATTCTCCGGTTTTAAGATCCGGCGACGAGGAAATGGAGGAGGAGGAGTATTTGGAACATGTTCCAGATTCTTCATGGACAGTTCCACAGATCCCTTCACCACCAACAGCTTCTGGGTTACACTGGCCAAAACACCCTCAATATTCATCTGATAGTCTTCTGTTTGTTCCTGACATAAGCTTTTCTCACATGCAACACTCTCAGACCAGTAGTATTTTTTCTAGACGTCGGAGGCACCTTTAATAATTGTTTACTCTTTGCCAATAACTTAGAGACATTGATTCCATTGTTTTCTGGTATGATTCTAAGTTCTCATTTCATATGTTACATGTTTCTATTCTTGGCTGTCTCAGTTTCTTCTAGGGACTAGGGAGTAATCTCTAACTCTCTCTACATGTGATTGGAATTTGCCTACCGAAGCAGCAACAAATAATTGGAGTGTAGAAGGCTTTCTACTGTTGAGTTTGGTCTTTGTAACATTCTTATTTCTGCTCTGGAATCTTATACAGATGCACTATTGGATTATTATAGAGCTCTCATTCAATATTGGTTTGTTGTGACAAGAGTTTTCTCCTTCACCAAATTTGTTGTGACAATATGTATATCTAATTAACTTGTTTGTTACCTTTGTGATCTTGGTTTTTACATTGAGTTATTTAAGATTTCGTTGACATTAATGTTACTTTAAATAAATGTTTATATTGGTCGTGTTCAAAAAATAATGGTGTAATGTTGGGATGAAGCAATTTTGGGTAAATTTTTGTGTTAAATAAAAAAATGTCAAAATTTTACTGATAATTTGTTATTAGAATGAAACACTCAAGTAAACATTGTATTTTAACATTAGTTGTGGCAAGAATTAATTTTTGAAAACATTTTAATTCAAAATTAGTTCGGTAGAAAGTTCTTTAAACGCACACTTAAGGGTGCGATAAAAAAGCATCGAGTTTGTTGAGTGATATTATTGATTAAAAGCCAAGAATGATTAAAGATGCGAGTGATATTAATGATTAGAACTTGCATGAATTAATAAATAATGTTATAAATGAAATTATAATAATTCTAAATTAAATATAATAATAATAATAATAATAATAATAATAATAATAATAATAATTGTATTGATTCCACTAAAAGGAAAATGTCTTCACTGAAAAGTTAATCTATTTAATCTAGAGATACTTTGCTTAAAATGGGCAACCAAGCGAAAAAAGTTAAAATAACGTTGATGCACGTAAAATGTTCTTCATATAAGTCTTAAGTCTTAATTATTTATTATTATTATTATTATTATTTTCATAAAGTTTTTGAAAGACTTATGGTTAAGTTAGATACGAACTTAGAGCTCATTATTTGTGGAAAGTGATGCCTTGTCTGTTTATAACCTCTTTTGATTGCTCATTGCACATTGGGACTGATAAAGGTAACTCAAGTTTGTCACGAGTCGCCAACTACATGACAAACTCTACTTTTGGATTACTTTTTTTTGAAAAAAATTATATTTTTATTTTTTATATAAACTATATTGGAAATTATTTTAAAATACTTAAAAATATTATATTATTTAAAATAATTAAAATGCCACACATTCATAATTTAACTCTCAAGAAAAAAATAATATCACTTAAAATTAGCTTAAATTACTTTGTCTCGTATTGTTAAGGTTAATTATGACATTCAAAGTAATATCTCTTTTAAAACTTAAAGTTTTGTTGCAGTTTTATTTTTAAAATACGTATTATTAAAAGAAAAATATATATTTAAAAGGTTGTGCTTCAAGTAAAATTATTATATATATCAGAATACATATATTAAAATAGGTATCGGTTAAGATATCATATGTAGTTTTGGTGTTGTTTTATTAATTAAATTTGTAGTTGGACCCAAAATAGAGTGAGTATATTTTTGTTTTGTGATCTTAGTAGTTGTTTTTTCTTTTTTATTTGGTGTAGTGATCCACGTGAAAGAGAGAAAAAGGAAGAATCAAACAAAAAGGCTAATGAAAGACCTGAAATTGAATGTGCAGTGGTGAATCTGAGTGTAGAGGACCTACAAGAACGATATTCCTCAGAATAATTATTGTAAGGTCATTGGTATGATAACGTTATTTCACCTAAAAAATCTCCTTGGATAAATGCTGACACTACACACCGTACATGTCTCAGAACAAAAAAATCCTTAACAGTGTGAACTGTATTTATATAAGATGAAAATTGTAGCCACATATTATGCTATTCTTACATCGAATTGGAGTGATTGAGAATGAAACAGCAAGACAAATACTGTGCTAGCTGTACAAATCATATTCCACATGAGTGGAGCAAAAAGTAACTAATTAATCATGGAAACCCTTTGTGTCTTCAATCATCTTTCCATGCATGTTGAAATGCTACTTATAACTAAAATTCTTTCTTTTTAATTTTACAAAAAAAATTAAATGTTTTTAGTTAATTAAATATGGTTACCTTTAACTTTTAGGTTATTTATTTATTTATCATTTACTAAAGAATTATTTACATCTAACGGAATCATGTCATTAAGAAAATTAGTAACTAAAAGTATGTTTAGAAATTAATTTAAAAACCGGTTTTTTAATTAAATTCATTTTGAGATCAATTTTTCGATAGTTAATGATTAATTTAGAAATCAATTCATAATAAAATAATTACTAATTTAAAAATCAATTATAAATTTTTATTTATAATAAAACTATTTTAGTTACTAATAATTTTTAATTTATAAATTAATATATAAATTGTGACTACTTATTTTTGTTCCAAAAATTAATTATTATTTATGAATTATTTTTAGTAATGTATCAAGAAGAAGTTTAAATTTTACATAAAAAAATATTTATTGGTATTAGTAGGATATCAAGTCTTTTAAAATAATATGATTAAGGTTGATCATCAATATCTTATTTAAAATTAGTTTTGTGGTATCAGTGACATAGTGCTTAAACCATATTACTTGCAAATTTTAAAGCCATAACAATATACTTTGAAATAATAAGCGATATTGCATGTAAATACATGCCAAATATGAACAAAATTTTAAATTTTTTTAAAACATCATAAACTCTAAAATCAATAAAAAAAATTAGAAAAAATAAGGTTCAAGATTGAGTATATGTATTTAGACTAAAATACAACTCAAAAAGTTAACTTAATAATTAGAACACTATGCTCATGTTATTGAATGATCAAATAGACCTCACGTTTAATATTTATTGAACTTGTGACTATAATCTTGTAAGTAAGATTAATTCTGCTCCATAGACTTGTTTTATTATAAATATATTTGAAAAGAAAAATAGCTGTCATGCATAGAGTATTACAGTTTGTATTTGGAATTGAAATAAATTGGAAAGTGAGAGGTGAGATTTTAAACACATAGACCTGGAGGCTATAAAATCTTGATAAATTTTCATGGTGGTGTTCAAATCTTGATCATAAACATGGATATGGCTGACTGGACCAGTATCATATCCATAATCAATAATGTTTAGGATTCTTTGACAAAGACAAATCCAATCATGATATGGACCTTACTAATGCAGTGTAATATCTAACAACTTGAGCATAAAATTGTACTTTCTTTCAGATAATGGAGCTTTAAAATCTATGGCTAAATTTTATAAAAAGATAAAGTTAGGTTAAGGAATATTGCATATATTGTACGGATACAAACAAGATATGGCGTATTTCTATAACCAGATTGGTGAAAATGATTTTCATTTAAGAAGAATATATGTTTACTATTCGATTAGAAACGAAAAGTGTAAAGACAAAAAAAAATCAAGAATAAATGAGGTTAAAGATGAGTTATTCTAGCAAAATAGCTGTTTAGATATCATTATTAATAGCATAAGAAGTATGAATCAAGCTAAATAGTGGCCAGAGTTTCACGTGAATAAAAGTTATTTGATAAAGGAAAGTGAATAATAGATGCAAATGATCTCAATAGTAGAAGAATTTATAGAAATATCCTGAAGCAAGTACTAGAATTTTGACCTTGTGGGGAGTTCACTTTTGCAATGGTGTCTGAAGAAGAACTTGTGTCAATAGTTCCTAATTGGATGGTTCCTACTGATAGTTTGAAGTAAATATGAAAGTGGAGGAGATGTCGGAGAAGTAGTGGTTTATACTAAGCATAATCACAAGAATGACTGCAAGTTTGGTGAATCTTAGAGGAGAGGTAATGGTAGGATAGACTGTTCAAAGGTAAACATTGGATAAGGGAGGATTGGCTTTTCAGGCCTATGGTTTTAAATAGTGGAAACATGATGAAGGTAAGGAATTTCAAACAGGTTGATGGTATCATCAAGGTTTAGCGGCAAGTTTTCCAAGTGCAAAGAGAGTCTTCAAAATGTTCAAGAAGAGTATTGACTAAGGTTAAAGTGGCTAGTAGGACATATGATTTTACAAAGGGTGGATACGATGTTTAGAAAATGGGATGCTAAGACTATAAAAAGGGGAGTTTAAAGAGTTTTGCAAGTCTCATAGAGGTTTTGAGAAAGTTAGGGTGCCAATCTAGAAGTAAGGAAGTAAGAGTAGGTGCTTAGCCAAGGAATGGAACTCCAGATCTGGGCTTGTCAAGGTAAGAGTAAGAGTTAGTGGAGAAGTAAGTGTCTAAGTTGGGAGGAGAAGATGTGAAGAGATTTCATTGGTCTAGTCATTCGACTAAGACGAGTGAGTTTCTTAAAGAGGTTGGGGAAAAGCCAAATGAGGCAATCTTAGTTTGAGGTGTATCACAGAGTTGCTTGGTGCAAACCAAACTATAAGTTTATGGATTAAAGATGAAGATAGGATGCCAAAACGATGTGGTGATGGAAACAGTGGAAAGTTTTAAATTTGGAAATGGAATAACTCGGTAGTGAACTTTGTTGCCTTGGTTGAAGCCAACAAAGGAAGCAAGATGTATGAGTGTCGTTATACATAAAAAGTGGTCAAGAGTGTTGATGGTGGGGCAGTAGGCTAGAAGTCAAGTGTGATCAGGTCAGTGGAGTGATGTTTAAAGGAGAGAACAAGGTGATGTGAAGTGATAACTAACATGTTTTTGTTTGAGACCTGAGGTTAACTGAGATGTTGGTAAAAACCTACCAGAGGTAGTGGGGAGCAGATGGAAGAGGAGTCGTGAAACTTGATGTGTTTCTTTTAGGCGAAGGGCAGTTTCGCTCAAGCGAGGAGATCTCGCCCAAGCGAGAATTTGCGAAACCTGCAATGCTCTCTGAAAGCAGTCTCGTCTAAGCGAGAGCCTGTAGCTTGAGCGAAAAGCCTCTTTCGCCTGAGCGAGGGTCGTGGCTTGAGCGAGACTAGTGCATGCTTTAATGTTATTTTCTGCTTTGTTTTTAATGATTGGTTGCATGACTGAGTGGTTTCCCAAATTGAAGTATGATCCATGTGAATATGTATGCATTATCTGTTGGTGTGGTTTGGAATGGGTAAGATGGTATGATTATGCGTATGACCCATGATTGGAGGGTTGGTTATAAATTGGTATGAGATTAGTATACATGATAATCCTAGGTTTGGTTGGTGAGACATGATTCTGGTATGGTCAGGACGTAATTTCATGAATCTTTTGGTAAGATCTCATGGTGGTGCCTCATGGTCAAGACGTAAATCCACGAAGGTTTCGTGGTGGTGCCTCATGGTCAGGACGTAATTCCACGAAGGTTTCGTGGTGGGGCCTCATGGTCAGAACGTAATTCCACGAAGGTTTCGTGGTGGTGCCTCATAGTCAGGACCTAATTCCACGAACTTTTCATGGTGGTGCCACATAGTCAAGACGTAATTTCACGAAGGTTTTGTGGAGGTGCCTCATAGTTAGGACGTAATTCCACAAAGGTTTCGTGGTGGTGCCTCATGTTTAAGACGTAATTCCACAAAGGTTTTATGGTGCTGCCTCATGGTTAGGACGTAATTCGACGAAGGTTTCGTGGTGGCGCCTCATTATATAATTTAGTAAGGATTCAAGTAAGGATTGCATCCTGAAACTCTAAAGAGTTAGTGAGTCTCACGTAGAACGTACTGACTCAAGTGGTGAAATTAGTATGAGGCCCTAGTCTTTGGCAGGATAATGGTCTTAGATGTTTGAAGGCTAATCTTGTGAGTAGGGATGTCAAAATGGGCCGGGCCCGACGGGCCGGCTCGCCAGCCCGACCAAAAAAGCATGGGCCGGGTCAGAAAATTCAGCCCGCCAACCCGAGATAGCCCGGCCCGTCCAGCCCGATAACCCGTCGGGCCAGCCCGCGGGCCAAAACGGGCCAGCCCGCGGGCCAAACAAGTTACTAATAATGCTTAAAATACACGTGCAGTGCAGCGCCAGCGTTTTGGGAAACCTCTTTTCTTCTCTTCTCCTCCACTCCACTCCACTCCACTCCACTCCATCCGCGTTTTGGGAAACCAGAAACCACCCACTTTTCTTTCTCCTCCACCCACGTCGCTGGAGAGGAAACACGAAGGCAGAGCAGAGTGCAGGCCATTCACGACGCCACCATCGGACTGCGATTCACGACGATTCCGACGGCCACCACCACCGCGAACATAGGTTTCTTCGTAATTTGAGTTCTGGTTCTTTTTTTTTTCGATTTGTGACCTAAATTTATGATTTTCGTAACCCTAAAATTGGTTTCCCTAAATTGGAGGTTATGGTGTATGTGTGGTTGTTGTTGCTGCGATTTGCCCTTGTTTGATTGGACCCATTCTGTAAATCGTAATTGTTGTGCTGTTCTTGCTTAAAATTTTCCCCTAATTTCAATTTCGTAGACAACAAGATGTGTTGTTTTGGCATTAATAAAAAGGTGTTGCTTTTAGCAAAACGATTGGATATTGTCATCCAATAGAAGCAGAGATATGGAGCAATACAGCTTGTGGGGAATTCACATGGTGGCATGGTAAAACCACACATATT
>Ga0214543_1012294_pt1 | contig 11473 bp, 21 predicted proteins | sample CNSS2metaG_FD_160094 | JGI IMG/M metagenome (GOLD analysis project Ga0214543, IMG submission 160094) | Root nodule microbial communities from cowpea collected in UCLA plant growth center, Los Angeles, California, USA - CNSS2 | ecosystem: Host-associated > Plants > Roots > Nodule | place: USA...
TCAAGACGAGGACAATCGATCCTTCCGACGCCGTCGCGCAATCCCTCGCGGCCTTGCGCTGGCTTCAACATCGGGGAGCGGCGAAGTTCTACTTCAAATACTGCTCCACATTCGACTCCACCGAGCGAGGCAACATCGGTCCGGTATTGGACGCGATGCTCGCTGAGCTGGGGGGCGACTTCACGACCGCTTGCCCGGCGTTCCCGGCGAACGCCCGCACTATTTACAAGAGCAACCTCTTCGTCGGCGAAATCCCGCTCAGCGAATCCGGCATGAAGAACCATCCGCTCACTCCGATGACGGATTCGAACCTGGTGCGGGTTCTCGCACCGCAGACCTCGCACAATGTCGCTGGGTGTTATCACGAGACGGTCAAGCAAGGCGTCGACGCGGTGCGTGCCTGGGTGTCGAAGGCACGCGCGGACGGATACGGGGTCGCGGTCCTCGACGCCATGGACGACGCCGACCTTGAGGTTATCGCCGCCGCGTTCGACGACGCGCCCCTCCTCACAGGCGCTTCCGGTCTCGCATATGGACTTGCGAGGACGATCTTCGAAGGTGGTGCGGCGGCGGCGCGGGAGCCGGAACCCTCAACCCTCCCGGGAGGCTCCCGCGCCGTGATCTCCGGAAGCTGCTCTACCGTGACCAATGGCCAGGTGGAAAAGATGCTGCAGGACCATGAGGGCTTTCGCGTTGATGTCGAGCAACTCGCCACAGGGCAAGACGTCGTCAAGGAAGCGCTCGATTGGGCCAAGGGCCGACTTGGACAAAACCCGTCCTATTCTACGCCACGGCTGCGCCCGACCAGGTGAAGGCAAACCAGGCGAAATTCGGGGTGGCTGAGGCAGGGACTATGGTCGAAGGTGCACTGTCCAAGATCGCCAAGGAACTCGTCGACAGGGGCGTCTTCGCGTTGATCGTCGCGGGTGGCGAAACGTCGGGTGCGGTCGTGAAATCTCTTGGGATCAAGCAACTGGACATTGGAAACGAGATCGCACCCGGAGTTCCCTGGGTCAGCTCACCGACGGCGGCAGGCCGAATTTCGCTTGCGCTGAAGTCAGGGAACTTCGGCGCTCTCGACTTCTTCGTCCAAGCCTGGGACAAACTCTGATGGCTGCACTGTCCGAGGAAACCAGGACCCGCGACGACATCGTGCGGGCGGGAAAATCGATTTTCGACCGCGGCCTGACATTCGGTTCGACTGGCAACATAAGCGTGAAGATGTCGGATGGACGGATGTTGATGACGCCCACGAATGCTTCGCTCGGAAGCCTGGTGCCTGAACGACTTTCGCTCTTCTCCGCGGAGGGCGTTCACCTCGGCGGAGACAAGCCCACCAAAGAGGCCTTCCTTCACCGCTGCATGTATTGTGCGCGGCCGCACGGCAAGGCGGTTGTCCACCTCCACTCAACATACTCGGTGGCGGTCAGTATACTGAAAGACGTCGATGAAAAGGATGTGCTGCCTCCCCTGACCGCCTATTACGTGATGCGGGTCGGCACCCTGCCTTTGGTGCCCTATTTCCGTCCCGGAGACGAGAAGCTGGCCACGGCGGTACAGGAGGCCGCCGCGACAAGCAACGCTGTCCTCATGGCGAACCACGGACCCGTGGTGGCTGGGAGGTCGCTTGAGGAGGCGCAGTATGCGACTGAGGAGCTGGAGGAAACCGCGAAACTGTTCCTGATGCTTCATGGTCGGGAATTGAGACCGTTGACTCCGGAACAGCGCGAAGAACTCACCAAGTCCATTTAGTAGTTGGGCGTGGTGAGCGGCTCATCGGCGCGTTGAGGACATTTCGTTTAGGGAAGGCGGCGCACGCCTGTAGGGTCCGGATTTACCGAAACCTGATTTTCATCTCAATCGGCTTAGCGTTCTGAATTGACCATGGTTGCGCCTTGACTACGGCTGCAAAAAGTCGCGGATCTGAGTCGCAACGCGTTCGATGTCTTCCGATGCATCGACGCGACGAAGAAGTCCGTTTTGCTCGTAGAATGGTGACAATGCCGCCGTCGCACGCGCAAACTCTTCAATTCGTTTCTTCAGGACCTCTGGGCTGTCATCCGTACGTGGCTGCGCGCCTGCGGAGCGCGTCTGTTCGGCTCTTTTGGCAATTCGCTCATCGAGAAGGCGTATAGGAATGTCGAACAGGATAACGTGATCGAGCGGAACCTGCATGCTCTCGAGCAGCCGTTCTAAAGCACCTGCCTGTGCAATTGTTCGGGGAAATCCGTCCAGAATGAACCCTTGGCCAGGCCCCTTATCGGTTAGCCGCTGCTCCACCAGGCCGACAACTACTTCGTCTGGAACAAGTTTTCCCTCATCGACCGCCATCTTCGCTATCAGGCCAAGCGGGCTCTGGGCTTTGATCGCATCGCGCAGAACATCACCAGTGGAGATGTGCAGGAGATCATAATCCCGCACGAGTCGCCTACGATGACAAGGACGCCCCTGCCTGCCAAGCTCTCGGGCGTCAACAAGAGGAAACCATGACAACCACGAACGAAATGCCGAGAACATCGCGGCCGCCCACGGGCTGACCAAGGTCCAAGGAAAGGCCCTCGTTGAGGCTGTCTTTGCGGCAACCACCGCGGCGGCAGTCTCCGGAAGCGAGACTTCGATCCCGGGCTTCGGGAAGTTCAAAGTGAAGGACACGCCCGAACGAGAGGCGCGAAATCCGGCAACGGGGCAGACAATAAAGGTCGCGGCGGCGAAGAAACTCACCTTTGCGCCGGCCAAGGCGCTCAAGGACACGCTCAACCCATAGCTAGAGTATGAGGCCCGGGGTCGGGGCCGGGCCTCATACTCAGAATTTAGCCGTCAGAACGGCCTAACGTTTTCAGCCTTCGATTTGCCCGTCTTGCGATCTTGGCCAAGATCGTAAGAGACCGATTGGCCCTCTCTCAGGACATCCCCGTATTGCAGCGCAGAAACATGGACGAACACGTCAGTGCCACCGGCATCAGGCGTAATAAAGCCGTAGCCTTTGTCCGCGTTGAAAAACTTCACCTTGCCCGTCGCCATGTTCACCCTCGCCTGTGCGCCACGTTGTGCCGGCAACCTATTTTCCGCGGAATGCTAAATCAAGCCAGGAGTGCTGCAATTTCCGCGCCGCTGTGCAACCAAATTGCTCTGCAGCACATCCGCCGTCACCGTCGCGACCCGGAAGTCTTGGTCCGCGTCGATCGGCAGAACCTCGGATCAGTATCCGTCTGGGACGGGGAAGGCTGGGTGTCTGTCCCCGCGGTCCACGAGGAGTTCCAAGGCATGAGCTATTGGGCGTGGTCGGCCGCGTGCAGCGAGTTGCGCAAGAAGAACCTCAAGGAGGCGGTACTTTCCCGTGCCACTCTGCGCAAGGCTAAGGCGGACATGGCCGCCCATGGGGAAATGATGAAAATCGAAGCCGGCTTTTCCAATGAGGCCCTGACCGAGGACGTCTAGTTGGCTTGGGAAAAGAAGATCGACTTCCCCATCCAGATCACCAACGAGACAAGCTCCCTGCCCGAGGACTTCGTGCAGGAAATGGTGCTGTCCGAAGAATTCTACGAGGCGATCGGCATTACTGGGCTGCCCACGGCCAAAGACCCGAGCAAGGAGAAGAAGTCCGCGGAAAAAGAGGAAGCGGACGGCTGGCGCGATCCGCGCGAGCTTGCCGGAAGCAACAAGTCGGATCCGGCCGCCGATCAGAGCGGTTTCGCGCTCGACAACTCGTATGACAGCACGGGAGAATGATGATGGATTGGTCAGCAAATTACGCCGCGGCTATCGCGCAACTGCGTTCCACGTTGTCTCCCGAGGAACTCGATATGACGGACCGCGTGCACAAGTTCCACATTCCCTACATCGGCCTCGGGAGAGATCCAACGCTGGCGCTCGGCTTGAAACGCTGGTTCTGAACAGCGCCGGGCAGCGCGCTGGTGGACGCAACCACCCCAATAAGAGACGCATTCTTGCGGTCTGCGGTGATTCTGGCTCAGGGAAAACCCGTGGCCTGTTGGAGAATACGGGAAAAATTCCTGCCATGCAGCCGTACGAGTTCCAAGGAAACACGATCTCGCCACTTCTGGCATTCGAAGCTCCTTCCCCCTGCACGCCTAAACTGCTTGCCCTGGAAGGACTCAAGGCATTGGGCGTCGGTGTACGACCGAACATCAGGGAAAACGAGGCCTGGGACGCCTTTCGCAATGAGCTCAAAGGACACATGGTCCTCTTCGTGCTACTCGATGAGGCACAGCATGCAGTCAACATTGCGAACCGTATCGAAGCCCAAAAGATCGCCGATGCATTCAAGAACCTGGTGCAGATGCCTGACTGGCCAGTCCGGCTCATCCTCGCAGGGGTGCCGCCGCTCGACGAATTCCTGTACAGATGTTCAACCGGAGGACCCTTATCAGGTTCGAGAAACTCCATTGTAAAGGTGGACTCAAGAGCATCTAAGAAGTCCTTGGAAAAGTAATCGTGGAGCATGCGGGGCTCCAGTCGGGCTCGGACCTCGACGATGATTTCGCCGGCCGCCTTGGACATGCTAGCGACGGCGACTTTGGCTCCATCATCCAGATGATCCGGGATGCCGCGGAAATCGTGATGACCGAAGGTCGCTCGATCGTGGAGAAGTCCGACTTCGCTGCGCCATACGACGCGTTCACAGGGTGTACGCCGGGGAACAATATCTTCAACTTCGACAGTGACGGGTGGGCCAACCTCAGGCCTCTCCAAGCGTATGCCCGACCAGAGGACCATGACTGGCGCAGTTCGTTCGGTGAAACCGCAAAACGAAGATCCAAAAGAAAGACCGTCGCGCTCGGAGACCGCCCTCACGTTGCCGCGACGCCAGGACGAGTCCCTGGCGAGCCACTCATCGCGCGTCGCTGCGTTGCATGGTCATCCGAACGCAGCAGGCTTTGACCGCCTGTTGGGTTTCAGCTTCGCAACCTGGCAACGGGAGTGGCCCCGGATGTCCAAAAAGCGGTCACCGTTCTCGGCGACACGCCTGAGAGTATCGAAGCTTCCGTCACCCGGTACCAAGAGAAGCGCATCAGCGTGCGTGGGCATCTCTTCACTCGCGCTTTGCGTGTCCAGGGCAGAGGCGATTCTGTCCATCATGCGTCATGGAAGACGAGCTGCAGGGAACCGGGCGGCCTGGTCTCCGTGCCTACGGTAGGTTGATTTGGATCCCGCGCTTCGCCCAACTGTGTCCGGTGCACGAAACGACGCTCGTCGATTTCGAACCAATGGCGACTAGGCCCGGATTTCGCGCTCCGCCTCCGGTCTTCCCGAACGGCATTATCCGAGTATCAGAAAAGAAGCACACCGGTACTGCACACGGATTTCCAGCGCTTCGTGATTGCCAGGCTTGAAGGAACGGCGCCAGCTCTTTGGTTCGACAAGCTGCCATTGCAGGCCTTGGGCCATTGTCGGTATCTCGCAAGAGGCGAGACTGCAGTGTCCCCGCGCATGGAGGACCAAGTACTTCGCGACTGCGCGCCCGACGGATTTGCGATTCTGTCATGTGGCGAGAACGCCTTTCGCGACTTCCTTGCCTCCATAATCGCCCGCAACTACGTACCAAGGAGAAAATTGTCGCCCTTGCCATCTATCGGGAACTGGCAACAGAATTGTTGTTCCACCAAGATATGCCCGGTTATCGGGACATACTCGGTATCATGCGAAGCGTCGCGTACGAACTGCTGCCCCTGGGACCGAACGACTGCTTCCTCGAACCCGTCGAACGGCGCAACCTTCACTCAATCAACACTGCCTCCAGGGAATTCGAGATACCCTTCACGGTTCTTTGGTCGGCCCTCGAAGAGAACGGAATGATACCGAAGGGTCTTCACCGGTCGACTGCAGCCAGAATGACATTCGAAGCCAAGTCGATTGCTGACGTCGCGAGCGCTCTGCTCGAAAGCGGGTTTGCCAACTCGGATGCGCAGAAACGCTTTGCCCTGTCAGCACGATTGGCACGGGAAGTCGATACAGCCAATTTTGTGCCTGCCGAATGGCTGAGCATGTCGCAGGCAACCATGAAGTTCAGCACCCTCAATGAGAGCCTGACGGCTGCCTTGGCTGACGATGGGCATCTGACAGAGATCGAAGCTCCTACTCAGGCGTCACCGATACGAATACGAAAAGCCGACATAGAGGAGTTCTGCCGAAAATACGTGCTTGAGCCGTCATTCCATAAGTGGGTTTTCCGAAACACCAGCTTGGAACCAAATGGCTGGCTCAGCTCTGTGGGTATTACTCCTGCGATACCTGAACATCGAGTGGGAACGAACATATACTCCATGGACTCTTACACGAAAGCATCCGTCGCCAGGTCGGCGAGGTCCTGAAAAAAGCAAGCCGGGGATGCCCGGCTTGCTTTTTTGGTCATTTTCCGTGGGAAACTTGGGGGTTCCTTTTGGGAATCGAAGTTTACTCTTGGACTTTTCCGGTCCAATCATATCAATAGGTTGCGGAGTGGGTTGGGCAACTTCAGCTTACTTTTCACAATTTGCCGTCCCGATACTACCCCGACGACATGCAAGAGAGCCCAGCGTCGATCTTTTCGATCTCAGCCGTCTTCGGCGGCACCACCTGGTGACCTTGCCTGTCAAGCGTGTCGAGCGTGCGCCCATAATCGGCGCTGGCGAACACAACGCCGTTGACCCGCAGAACGTCGCAGCCGGCTCTTCGCCTTCCAGCACGACGATCTTGCGGAAACCCTCGAATTGGCAAGTGCTGCCGTCGCGATCACGGTCTCATCGTCGAGCAGCGTAGATGCTGTCTTGAAGTGCAGAACACCCTTCGGGATTTCGGCGATCCGGGCCTTTCGCGATGCAGGAGACGAGAGATTGGCGCCAAGATTGAGGTGGTTCGGCCCCACCACGGCGCCATTGCAATAAGCGGCGTTTGTCGGCATCAGTCGAGGGCATGAACGTGACGGTCACCGCCCTGGAGCCACACCGTGGCAGCGAATACGGCGGGCGACCATCGACAGGGAAAGTCGCGGCCACGGGTGGCCACCAGCGTCAGCATGTCGAGATTGTAGCTACAGCTGCATCGCCGAACGGACTTCCCTCCCTCGCGGTTAGAGTGGATCTCTGGAAGCAATGGCTGGCCCCCAAATCTTCCAAATCCGTGGAACTCGTATGCGGCTGTCATCGTTCACTGTTCGTTCCTACACTATGTGGCGGCCTTGGTCGAGACAAACGGTGAAGCTTTCAGCTTGGGATGGCAGCTAAAAGCGCGTTGCGCGTATGGCATATCCAGCAACAGACAGCCCCCGGCCGCCTCAAAAAACACGGAGCAAGGGAATACAGCGAAGCCGCACAGAGCATCCACGCAACTAAAGCGTAGCGCGTAGCTGATCGCCAGCAGGCGCGAATCGACGTTTTTGCGGCCGCAGGTCCGCAGCACGAGCTCTCTGCAGTCCGCGTCTTAGTATTCACCGGCAACAGCGATCAATAACGCGTTTACTTGCCGCGGCGCTTGCGCCTCTGGCCGAGACCCATCTCCTTGGCCAGACGCGAGCGGGCTTCCGCATAAGCGGGCGCGACCATCGGGTAGTCCGCGGGCAGGTCCCACTTCTCCCGATATCCTTCTGGCGACAGATTGTGGTGGGTCATCAGGTGGCGCTTCAGCGACTTGAAGGTGCCGCCGCATTCGAGGCAGGTGATCTGATTGTCCTGCACCGACTTGCGGACCGAAACCGCCGGCTTCGGCTTCTCAACAGGAGCAACCACCGGCGTAGGAGCGGTGGTATTGTTAAGCGCCGAATGAACGTCGGCGACAAGCATTGGAAGTTCGGCAACCGGTACCACGTGGTTGCTGACATAGGCGGCTACAATTTCCGTAGTCAGCTCTACCAGGAGTTCGTTGCTCGCACCGAGCGTGGTTTCTATCATCTTCTTCTCCTATCGGAACTCAGCAACATTATCCCGAAACGATGTTTTCAGGAGGAAACATCCTAGAAAATGCCGTCGAACGTACCTCTTGGGACTGGACGGACATCGCGGCGGAGCCAGACTCTACCGCAACATCAAGCACCCGAGTCGTGATGCAAACCGTCACCGGGTGACGAGCTGGGCGGCGCCCCAAAGCAACAAGGGAAGAATCACGACCTAAGCTGGAATTTCAGTTCAAAGCAATTATCACGACGAAGCTTTTCATTCAGTGGATTAACACTGATCCAGGAAATGTCAAAACATTATTTTCATCTCGGGCCAGAAAATCTACTCAAGAAGACCTAATTCTATCGTAGATTCAGATGTAGAAAACTATAGTGTCGAATTCGTAGGATGCTATCTCTCGATACATGGGAGAAATGTCTGGAGCTCTGTTCAGCTTGAGGTGCACTCAAAGGCCATTAACGCTGCTGCAGGGCGAGGCCACCCCCGTGTCGGCTCCCACCAGTTTGCCTGCCGGTCAAAAGATGTGACATCGTCAATTGACATTGAACCGATCAAGCATCTTCTTGAGCTGCAAGTTTTGGGCAAGGATCCGTTCAGCGAGCAGCCTTTTGAGTCGCTTGTTTTCGGCTTCAAGAGTGGCCAGTTCATCGCGAGAAATCGCGCTCTCTACATTCTCGGCTCGCTCTTTGCTATTCTCATGCACGTCCAACGACAACCGCTCGGGGAGCTTTCGCGAAATACGCTGTTTCGAGCTTGTTCGGGTGTGGGAGACCGGTGGCGTCTCCTGCAATTGCTCAGCAGCGTCGACTGCCGAATGACTGGAATTATGCAGCCTCGACAACGCAACCTCGGAACTTTCGGCGGGTTTCACGGCTGCTCGCCCAAGCTCGACATTCTCTTTGTTTGCAATGAGAAACTCTGCATTCGGGCTGGCCTGCGGACCGTAACCTGCATTAGGAGATACGGTCTCCTCCGTTAAGTTGAACAAATGCGGCGCCATCTCTTCCACTTCGCGGGTCAAAGCCTTGAGGTCCGTGTTGCCCCAGACTGAATTCGTTCGCTCCTTTGGTCGCCGCCGTGCCGGCTTGAATTCAACAATAAACCTCCGTGGTGGTGTTTTCATATGTATCTCGCAAACAATCCACTACTAGTCGGCGCCGTAACGCGCCACGACTTCCTTTATCCTTCGGTCAAATACCGCCCTTTCAGACACGATTCAAGTGGCCGAAAGCGTAGGCGCGCCGTCCCTTTCGCAAGCCGGCAGGGCGCCTAATGCACGGCCTGTAGAGTCCCCCTCTTCAGCTAATCCAGCCCAAGTCTCTTGCGCAGTTCGGCATTTTCCCCACGGAGTTTTTCTGACAAAAGCTTGCGAAGCCTCAGGTTTTCCTTTTCGAGCTGAATGAGATCAGCAAGCTCATCGCCGGCCACCACAGACATTTCAGCCTTTCGATCGGCAGGCTTAGCAGATTTCTTCCACACGTAGTAGGTTTGCTCCGAAATGCCGGCGCTCTTGATCGCGTCCTTTAGCGTGCTATTGCCTTGAGCCACTTCGGTCTCGATCAAATTGAGCTTTTCAGTCCTTTCTGTCTCGCTATATCTCTTAGGCTTAGCAGTCGTCTTTGATACCGCAACTTGTCCGGCAGCCGTTCTTTGACGCCGCGAAGAACTCTTCTTTTTGCCAGCTGGTGCTTTCGTTTCGGCAACCGCCTCAGCCGCGGCAACTGGTCCTGTGTTACTCTCGTCAGCCACTGTGATTTCCTCCCTTAGCCATTTGTATGATTTGAACTCAATGAGCTACAGAGTCAATGCAAGCGTCCAATGGCGATATCACTTATGGTTGATTTCCTCCAATGAGGACGTAGCCGCGTTCGACTCAGACAAGGGCGAATTCCTGCATTACCAGTCGTGTTCGCCGAGAGACGTGGGCAGGTTTACGATTCGACAGCGCACGTTGAGATCGCCGGCGCGAGAGAACCCCCGGGCGAGCTCGACCCCCTGCAGCGAACTCAATCACTTCGGGCGGGATATAGGCCTGATTCGGGGCGCGTCCTGCGCAATCGACTGAGTGTCGTCAGGTATGTCCTCAAGAAAATCGAAGGACGCACTTCCAGTGGCTTGGATATCTGCTCAAGTCGGCCCGCACCCACGCGGTTCGAGCCCTGCTGAAACGTCACCCCGATGGCTTCTCCGAGGGCCGCTTGCGACATATTCTGCCATACACGCCTGTGGCGAATTCGATGGCCGACGTGAATAGCCACGGCATCCGCTTTGCCTCTTTTCTTCTTAGGGTTAATACCCAACACATTATCTCCTAGAGAAGTATCTTTCATCGAATGGCTATTGGGAACCGCAATCGAATACGACCTTCGTTGAGGCACGCGTTTGATACAGCTCAACTCTGAAGTCAGCAACTTCAATTGAGGCATCTCCGTGTCCGCAGCCTCAGACACCCCTGACGTGGCGAGGCAACGTACAGGCGTCCTCTGTCAGTTTTGGTTCAACTCCGTTCGAACTGCGGTCCCTTGGCAACCCCAGGCGCGTTCGGCGGCAGCGAAAATTAGAGCCAAGCTCCTGCAAGGTACGGAACTTTGGCGACGAGCCGATGTCGTAATGGGCCGGCACTCCTCTGGCGTTCTTGCCGGTGGCTGCCCTCAGGGTGACGGTGTTGAAACGGGGTTCGATTGTATCGGGCTCCCAAGCATCAAGCGAGGGACAAACCATTGACCAGCAATGCTTGAATTGGATGTGTCGCTGGAACAGAGCAGCGTTTGCGTCGCCGATTCGTCAGTCAAGTTCGTGCGCGACAAAAGTGGGGAGCGAGCCAAAGGCGTTGTTGCAGCATTCCACCGAATTGGGCTGCCAGGGGGAGGATCAGCCTTCAGTCGGGTCCCCCATCTCAGTGGTTCGCGGGGCCCGGCCGAGGCTGGCCTTGAGGTGGTGTTGCGAGCAACGCGGCATGTGAAGGCAGCGCTGTCGGCGATGACCGTGAAAAATACTGACCGCAAGGACGCGCGCGGGATCGCTAGTTGCTGCGCATGGGGCGGACGCTCAGGCGTGTGAGCCCCCTCTGGTCGGCCGCAAGCTGTTTCAGGCCAAACTGCTCGACGTTGAGCCTAGCATCCGATCATGCGGTTACGGGCCCAATGTCGGCGACGCGAGCCCGTGGGCGTTTCGAGGCACGCAATTCGCACTTGAGACGGTGATCGGGGCGATGCTACAAGCACATGCCACACTTACAAAGAGTTTACCCGGATGCATCGCGCGATGCTGAAGTTGGCCCGCACCGATCCCGTCTGCCGACGGCCGATGTCAGGAATGCTGAGAAGTTTCGGACGGAAGATCAATGCGACACGCCTCCTGTAGAAGTAGCTCGCGCATCCAGAGACTGGCCGGATCACTGTTGTGAAGCGCGGGCCACTGGACAGCCTCGGTGAACGCGGGAAAAATGGGCTGCGGAAGTTCGGTGATCCGCAGGGGCATCATTTTTGCGAAATGCATCGCCAGTCGTAACGGGAGGGTCGCTATGCGGTCAGTGCCCGACAGAAAAGGCGGGATCATGGTAAAACCCGGCACGGCGACTT
>Ga0214543_1012295_pt1 | contig 11472 bp, 19 predicted proteins | sample CNSS2metaG_FD_160094 | JGI IMG/M metagenome (GOLD analysis project Ga0214543, IMG submission 160094) | Root nodule microbial communities from cowpea collected in UCLA plant growth center, Los Angeles, California, USA - CNSS2 | ecosystem: Host-associated > Plants > Roots > Nodule | place: USA...
ACTTATGCTTTGAGCCTTTTTTCTCTTTACCTGTAACATATAAAACCCACTTTATGAATTAGTTAAAATTTTGCATAATTATCAATTGTGCTATTGATGATTTCAAATAAACATACCTGCCATCCCTCAAATGTTTGAAGCTCAAGAAACTGACGCCATGTGTCTTCATCAATCCAAGTGTATTTCAACAATGGTTTTTCATTCTTTTTATGTCCAAAGACATACCTAGACGTCAACTTGGTCTTAAAACCACGAAATCTCTTAGCCACCGATGACAAACATTTTTGTCTTAGCGTCGGCACATTTGGAATATCAAATGTCATTGTATCACACCTAGCCGGTTCCGCTAGCATACCAACACATATCACCCTTGACCGACAAATCTTATCGGACAAGGCTGGGGGACTGGTGGACCGCACCTAACCAAACTCGACCAAATAAATAAACAATGTATATATCAAGGCAGCCGAGTATTCAGCCTTGACCGAGTCAGCCTAACTTGTACCGGTTTTAACCTATACCTCTAGAAAAATAACCTACACCTCATGTAACCTCAGATAGGTAGCCGGTCCAGGCCGGCTACCCCAGCAGACCCGATAAGATTAAGGCCCAGACCGATAAGATTAAGGCCCAGACCCACTCCTGGCCCAAGCTAGAGCCCAATTTAAGGCCCGACCCATGAGGTAATCAGGCATCATTAATGCTCTATAAATACACGTGGACCCTAGTAATTAAAGGTACGCATTCATTAATCACTGATTTGACCTTCTGAGAGCTTTGACTTACTTGAGCTTCGGAGACTCTTCTGTAGGTAACCCTTCCTGGGTTCAAGCTGACATGTATCAACCAGGGAGAGGCCAACTGATGAGATAGCGGACTACATGGTAAGGTGACGCTTGTGCCTAACTCATCTTATTTGTTCTCTACAAGAACCATTAGCGCCCACCGTGGGACACGAGACGAACACCTTTAGTACCCGTTTTTCTCTGAAGATGGTTTCCACCCGTAGCAAAGCTGGAGTGAACAAGCAGGCGGATGCTGGTCCCTCTGGACCTCCTGGCATCACCCCTGATATGGCCGCCATCCTAGACGGCCAAGCAAAGATGCAATAAGAACTCGCAGATTTGAAGAAACGCAGCGCTGATGAAATGGAGGCGCTACGACAAGAGAACTCTCGCCTGAGGCGAAGGATCGAAGCTGATCCCAATCTGAAGGGGAAAGCCAAGGAAACCTCTAAAGTTGCGAAGTCTCCGGCCTTCCAGCCCAAAGAGGAAGAAAGTGAGTACAACCCCACTCCTCACACCTTCACCACCACTTAACAAACACCCATTCCTTCTACCCATCCCCCTCACTTCCCATCTACTCAACCGGGGCTCACCGTAACCCCAACCCGTGCCGCTACCCTCCCTACCACCCAGATCCCCTACAACATACCCACCACCCTACACACCACACATATTCCACCATACAACCCAGAATACCTTCCGACAACCCACATCCCCCCTCACAACCTCACCTCCACCTTCCCCGCTATGATCAACCATCCCATCCCACCTCACTTGCTCCCCCCACCAGCCCAGACGCCGTCACCCCTTTACTGACTTTATCGCCAACACCCTTATTCCGGCCCAGTGGGAACCTTTCACCCTGGATCGCTATACTGGTGAAACCGACCCTAACGAGCACCTTAAAGTCTACATCACCCATGTCGCCCTGTACACATCCCAAGACGCAGTCTTTTGCAAAGACTTCCCCACCACCCTCAAGGGCCCTGCCCTAGAATGGTTCACAACCCTTCCGCCTTACTCTATCGACAGTTTCGACGTCCTCTCCCACATGTTCTCCACCCATTTCGCCGGCAGCCGCCCACACCAAACTACCACCATCTCCCTCCTGGGCATCAGACAAGAATAAAATGATCCACTCAGAGCGTTCACAGATCATTTCAGTAAGGCAGCTCTTCGTACACCACACCTCAATCAGGAAATGATCCTCCAGTGCATGGCCCTTACCTTACAACCCGGCACCTTCGCCAACAACGTCTATCTCCACCCACTTGCCTCCATGCACGAGCTCAAGTTACGTGCAGCTGGAAATGCAAACCCTCCACACCAAATTCTGCAACGACTATGCAGCCAACACCGCCAACCCCACCCCACAACCTAACCCACGTCCTGATACCCGCCCACGCGAACCCCGCCAACCTCGCTTCACCAGATACGCCCCTCTTACCGTAGCCTGCTCCCGCATCCTCGACGAAGCCCTACAAGCTGATCTAATCCCTCCACAACGCAAGACAACCACACCTCCCAACGCCGATATGACCAAATATTGCCGCTACCACCGCAACCATGGTCACACTACAGAAGAATGCAAAGCACTCCAGGATAAAATAGAAGAACTGGTCCGTGCTGGCCACTTTTGCCGCTTCATCCGTAGAGACGACCATTCCTCCTCCTCTCGATCCCGCCAACCCCCTCGATCCGATCACAGACGTCCTCCACATGAGTCCCGTCACGATAGACACCCCGTCCAACCCACCAGTCAAGAACCGGAGTCAGCCCGCACCGACATCACCCCTGCCGACCCTCCCCTACGTGGCACCATTAACACCATCTCTGGTGGCTTTGCTAGCGGAGGATCCACTTCTTCTGCCAGAAAAAGACACCTCCGCCATATCCAATCTATCAACCACATCACCCATTCCCACCACAGACGCTGTATGCCTCCTATCGTCTATAGAACTTGTGATGTGCTTGATGCCTAGGCCAATGTAGAATTTGGCTAACTCTTTGTCAATAAATTGTCGGCCATTGTCTGTGATGACGGTATGTGGCACACTGTATCTGCATATAATGTCCTTCCACACAAATTATTGAACTTGCTGGGCCGTGATGGTGGTTAGCGGCTTGGCTTCTATCATCACGGCCCAACAAGTTCAACAATTTGTGTGGAAGGACATATGGATAGAAGCCAAGCTGCTAACTACCATCACGGCCCAACAAGTTCAACAATTTGTGTGGAAGGACATTATATGCAGATACGGTGTGCCACATACCGTCATCACACACAATGGCCGACAATTTATTGACAAAGAGTTAGCCAAATTCTACACTGGCCTAGGCATCAAGCACATCACAAGTTCTGTAGAACATCCACAAACCAATGGATAAGCAGAGGCGGCAAATAAAGTTATCCTCGTGGAGCTACGCAAGAGATTGGATACCGCCAAAGGCCGATGGCCCGAAGAATTAATAGAAGTACTATGGGCTTACAGATGCACCCCTCAATCATCAACAAACGAATCCCCATTCAGTCTAGTCTACGGCACAGACGCCATGATACCAGTAGAAATTGGCGAACCATCCCTACATTGAGAACTGTACGACCCAACCCACAATCACTAAATACATGGCCTTACATCTCGACCTTCTACCCGAACTCAGAGAAAAAGCCCAGATACGCAATTTAGCTGCGAAACAACGAGCTGTCAGGAAATATAATGCAAATCTATGTCCATGATCATTCGTCATCGGAGACCTAGTATGGAGAATGACCAGTAGTGCTAGAAAGAAGGATGGCAAGTTCTCCGCCAATTGGGACGGCCCGTACCGCATACGCGAAGATGCAGGAGGAGAAGCTTATCGCCTAGAACACTTATCTGGGGAAGAGATTCCCAACACTTGGAATGTATCTCACCTCAAGTTCTACTTTAGCTGAATGTATATTGTAATCAAAACAATACTTGTAACCCCGGGTGTACTCTTTTTCCTCACCTGGTCTTTTTTCCCTAAGGAGGTTTTTGGCCAGGGAGGTTTTAACGAGGCACCCCTATTCAATAAATAAAAAGAAGGGTTCCCAACTATACAACTTTCCCATGTGTTTTCTTTCACATTCATTTAAGTTCTCCACCCTTACCCCAAGTAAGAAGCCTGGGTCGAACACCCTCTACTCGTGGTTAATTCGTTTAAGTTCCCCACCCTTACCCCAAGTAAGCGGCCTGGGTCGAACACCCTCTACTTGTGATTAATTCGTTTAAGTTCCCCACCCTTACCCCAAGTAAGCGGCCTCGGTCGAACACCATCTACTCGTGGTTAATTCGTTTAAGTTCCCCACCCTTACCCCAAGTAAGCGGCCTGGGTCGAACACCCTCTACTCGTGGTTAATTCGTTTAAATTGCCCACCCTTACCCCAAGTAAGCGGCCTGGGTCGAACACCCTCTACTCGTGGTTAATTCGTTTAAGTTCCCCACCCTTACCCCAAGTAAGTGGCCTAGGTCGAGCACCCTCTACTCATGGTTAATTCGTTTAAATTCCCCACCCTTACCCCAAGTAAGCGGCCTGGGTCGAACACCCTCTACACGTGGTTAATTCGTTTAAATTCCCCACCCTTACCCCAAGTAAGCGGCCTGGGTCGAACACCCTTAACATACAATTCATCGCGTCACATATACATCACATATCATCGAAACTCAGCATACACATAACATACAGAACATTAATCGCATTAAACATAAACGCAAGTATACCAACGTAACATAATGTACCGGCTATTACAGATATAGGCTTAAATATTTTCAAATCAATAAAAGTTATAGTCCTATTCTGCCGCATCAGGAGCTACCGCTCCAGCATCAACCGCCTTATTCACCTCTTCAGCTGCCTTCTCCTCCACCCCCGCTTCTGCTTCCTCACCATCACTGCCTTCATCTTCATTCACAAGCCTCCCGTCAATGACATCCTTGTTAACATCAAACTTCACATCCGTAACATCAATTCCCCCATGAAAAAATGTCGTTTGGCGTAGCCCTTTCTCAAAACCGTTAATGTGTTATTGTATGATGCTATTCTTTAGATCATCAAGCTCACCAACAACTCCGTCATACTTCTCCATCAAATCATCGTAATCTTCCTCCAATTCCCCTATTCTTTTGTTTAATTTCTCATCAGAATCTAGACAACGAACCCTCCATGTCGTCAGCCTCTTTCTCTCTACATCCCAACTCTCCTTTGCCTTCTCTAGCGCAGCCTTCTCCTCCTCTAGCTTGTCAACCTTCCTCTACAACTCCTCCACCCTCTCCCGACCCCCTCCTTCACTTCCCTCTCATATAGAGACCCCACACGGTGGCTCAATACTAGGGCCTTGCTTCCAAACTCGACCATCGTCCTAACGATATGATCCGCATCCATGCCGTCAATGGAGTTTACAATGGTATCTGGGAGGGTAATTGAAATATCCTTCCTCACAGATATTTCTAGCAATTCGATCAAACCAGATTCTGGCCCTTTCTCCCCACTGGCCGACCCCGCTCCACTAGCCGACCCCGGTCCGAGCAAGGCTGCCCTCACTCTCTTCACGTCTTTTCCTTTCCCATGTCGAGGTGGCAACTCAGCCTTCCTCTTCATCCCGCCGTGCACATGCACCTCCACCACAGATTCCTGCAAATTGGGAATGTCAGTCTTCCCAGCTGCCTTGGCCTTAGCGGCCATCTCCTTCCTCAGCGATTGGAAAAGCGCCAAGTTTTTCTTTCCAGATTGCGCCATGTGCCCTACAATAATACATTACGACTCGCATAAAAACAACTTAGAATTATTAACACAATTTAAGTAATAAACAAATACCTTCGATATCTATTATCGGATGCACCGAATTATAAACTCTAACTAGGCCCTTAGTGGGCAACTTATCAACAAACTTCAACAAGATCTCCACCACCTCCTTATCACCAGCCGACAATTCATCCATCACCATGTCCTTATACCGAGAAGGATTGCCTGTCCAACTAAAAGGGAATTTGGTACTCCCGTCTGCGTTCAAAAAATGAGCCTTGCCTCCTTCTTTAACAACAACCTTGAAGTACCCGTCCTTGAAAGACTTGAAAGACGGAGGCACGACAGAGGGCGCGACGGAGGGAGGGCGCGATGGAGGGAGAGCGCGACGTACGTGCGAAAGGGGGCGCAACCACGACACAACAGAGGTGGCGTGACGGTGGCGCGCATGGGGGCGCAACAGAGGTGCGACGGTGGTGCGATGGAGGCCACAACGAGGGCGGGACGGTGGCGCGATGGTGGCGGAATCTACTTCCTTTTCGCCTGCTGTTCGGTGGCAGAGCAAGACCGGCGACCCTAACTTCGTGGACGGAGGCGCAATCGGCGATGGAGGGCAATAGAGGGCAAATCATGGACGGAGGGCACGGTGGCAGAGAGGTTCACGAGAGAGAAGATGAACAGTGATGGGTTCGCGCAATTTGGGAACCTAAATAAAGGATATGGCCTCGGTTCTGTAAACACCCGAGGCTAAATCGTCTATTATAGGCCTTGGTCCTTTGTTACCCGAGGCCAAAGCATTCGCTGTCAGTGGCACTTTTGTAAATCTGGGGGCTACAGATGGGTTATAGGCTTCGGTTGGTTGAGAACCGAAGCATAAAACCGGTTATATGCTTCGGTTGAATTTGGACCTGAGGCAAAATGCTGAGAAAAATTTCAAAAATGCACCCCCTCCTTATAGGCTTCGGTCCCGTAATAACCGAGGCCTATAAGGCGAGTTAAAAACCCCGATCTGCACTAGTGTGATTTGATGGATGTGATAGATTAAAAATTATATTTAAATCAAGGAAAAACAAGATTACCAAATTGTCCTTTATTTTAAAAATAATTAAAAATTATCATTATATAAGTTTGATTTGTCGTAAAAAAAATAGTAAGATGTACAAATGAAAATAACATATTTTAGTAAAAAAACGATTATAAAATAATGTAATAAAAATTTGATAATTGATAATTACTTCTTAAACCATATTTTATAATAATTTTCAAATTTTCATTATTAGTTATTTTCGTAACAATTATTTCAAAAGCCATATTTTTACATCATTTTAATAATTAAGCTAAAAAATAAATTACGGACATAATTGTAATCTTGATATCACCCTAAAACCATTGCATAACAGAGATGATTGAAAGATAGAGGAATTTACCTCTTCGTTCCCCTCTCTCACCCTCAACGTTGATTGGGGGAGAAGGAGATGATGAATTGAAGTGCATTAGTGTGTGAAACTTGTGTTGTTCACTTTAAGGGTATTAAAGGAGAAAGTGTGTGGATTTAGAGTAAAGTTTGTTGAAGTTTGTGAGTGATTTGATGGATATGATAGATTAAAAATTATATTTAAATCAAGAAAGAACAAGATTACCAAGTTGTCTTTTATTTTAAATATTATTAAGAAATATAATTTATAAGTTTGATTTGTTGTAGAGAAAATATTAATATGTATAAATCAAAATAACATATTTTATTAAAAAGATATTTACAAAATAATGTAATAAAAAAATTTATAATTAATAATTACTTTTTGAACCTTATTTTATAACAATTTTCAAATTTTCATTATTTTTACATCATTTTCGTTATTAAGTTGAAAATAAATTTCGGACATAATTGTAATCTTAATATCACCCTCAAACCATGACATAACAAAGATGATTGAAAAATAGAGGAATTTCTTATTTCTTGCCCTCTCTCTCCCTCAAAGTTGGTTGGAGAGAGAGGATGACATCAAGTGGATTATAGTGTGAAGTTTGTGTTGTTCACTTTAATTGACTTTAATTGGATTAAAGGTGAAAGTGAGTGGATTTATAGTAAAGTTTGTTGGTATTTGTGAGTGATTTGATGGATTTGATAGATTAAAAATTATATTTAAATCAAGAAAAAATAAGATTACCAAAGTGTCCTTTATTTTAAATATGATTAAAAATTATCTTTATATAAGTTTGATTTGTTGTAGAAAAAATATTAATATGTATCAAGGTTGATTGGAGAGAGAGGGAGATGATGAATTCAAGCGGATTAGAGTGTGAAGTTTGTGTTGTGCACTTTAAGTGGATTAAAGGTGAAAGAGGGTGGATTTAGAGTAAAGTTTGTTAGGGTTTGTGAGTGATTTGATGGATGTGATAGATTAAAAATTATATTTAAATCAAGGAAAAACAAGATTACCAAATTTTCCTTTATTCTAAAAGTAATTAAAAATTATCATTATATAAGTTTGATTTATCATAGAAAAAATTTTAAAATGTATAAATGAAAGTAACATATTTTAAAAAAAAAACTATTTATAAAATAACGTAATAAAAAATTTATAATGAAAAATTGCTTTTTAAACCTATACAATTTTCAAATTTACATTGTTATTTATTTTTGTAAAAATATTTTCAAAATCCATATTTTTACATAATTTAATCTTGATATCACCCTCAAACCATGGCATAACAAACATGATTGAAAAGTAGAGAAATTTCTCCCTTCCCTCCCTTCTCTCTCTATGAAGTTTTATTGGAGAGAAAGGGAAAAGATCACATCAAGTGGATTATAGTGTGAAGTTTATGTTGATTACTTTAAGTGGATTTAAGGTGAAAATGGGTGCATTTAGAGTAAAGTTTGTTAAAGTTTACGAGTGATTTGATGGATGTGATAGATTATAAATTATATTAAAAGCAAGGAAAAATAAGGTTACCAAAATCTTTTTTATTTTAAAATAATTAAAATTTATCATTATATAAGTTTGATTTTTCGTAGAAAAAATATTAAAATGTATAAATGAAAAAAACATATTTTAGTAAAAAAATATTCATAAAATAATGTAATAAAAAAATTTAATAATTGATATTTACTTTTTATGTTGAAAGGGGGAGCTACTTCAACTCATATGGAGATGGTTTTGATGATGTCAAAGGCTACACTTCATGTGCATTACCAATTTAGAATTCGTCATGTTTTAGTTAGGTTGTGCATTAGGTTGTTTGTATGAAATTATCAGATGTAAATCAAGCTTCATTAAGTTGTAATTAACCATCACACTCTTGCTTGTGCAATCATGAATTGATTAGCTGTTTAACTAACGGATTAGCTGTAAGTACTGCATTAAGGCAGTGAAAGTACACTCATGATAATCGATTAGGTAAATTCCTAATCCATTAATGACAACAGAGAAGTATAAAAGTTGTTTTTAAAATCTGTTTCAACTCTGGAAAAAGTTACAAATCATTGAAAAACATTATGAGAAACAACCCTCTGATATTCACAGAGTTCTTAAGCATTCTTGAAGATCATTCAAGTGAAGATTCAAGGAGATTGATGGTTGATTCTACCTTGATGGGTCTAGCTTGAATCTAGAAGCAAATTGAAAAAACTGCACAACAATAAGTTTATTCCTTTCTTGATTCTTTTTTATTGTATTTCAGATTACAGTTGCTTCACTGTGTGAAGTGTAGGCCTAGGTGCAATTGCGTGGATGCATTGCTTCTAGGAGGAGTTCTTGATTGGTAGATCAAGTTCTTTGGTTTTTAGGTTGTATAATTATATAAATGTTCTTGTAATTCTTGGATCTTTATTGTGTTAGTGGAATCCTCATAAGTGGGTTTACTTAGGAGAAGACTGGACATAGATTCTTTTTGAATCGAACCAGTATAAACTGTTGTGTCTTGATCTATCTCTTCTCTTACAATCTTTCTTAATTGCCTTAAACAGTCCATTAACACAAAACTGTGAAATTCATTAATTGGGTTATAAGACTTAAAGATTCTTTCAAGATTCAACTCAACCAAGTGAAAGACTCATTAACCAATTCAGATTCCCTTCTTGGTTAAGATTATTAGACAAATTTGTTTAACAATTGGCACCAGAGCTGGTTAATCGCACGATAATCGATTAGAAAGATCCTGATATGTCTAATACATCTTAAACCTTTGCGGAAGGGTCATCCATCAACAAGCCACCTCTGTTTGCTGGTGAAAACTACCCGTTTTGGAAAATTAGAATGAAAATTTTTCTTGAATCAGTGGACAAAGGGGTATGGGATGCTGTGGTGAATGGACCTTTTAAACCAATTAAGATAGTAGAAGGAAAAACTGTTCTTAAAGAGTTCTCACAGTGGACTCTGGATGAAAATAAGAGGGCACACTATGATGTTAGAGCTAAAAATATTATATCTTCTGCACTAACTTTGGATGAATTTTATTGGGTATCTGTGTATGAATCAGCCAAAGAAATGTGGGATGTCTAGGAAGTAACCCATAAGGGCACGAATGAAGTTAAAAGGGCAAGGAAGAACACTCTCATTCAAGAGTATGAGATGTTCAGGATGAAGTCTGGAGAAAGCATTTGTGATGTACAGAAAAGATTTACACATATAGTAAATCACCTCCTAGCTCTTGGCAAGACTTTTGACAAAGAGGAACTCAATATCAAAATTTTGAAGAGCTTAAATAGGACATGGCAGCCCAAAGTCACTACAATTTCATAATCTAGAGATCTCACTAGCATGAACATAACCACACTCTTTGGAAAACTAAGGGAACATGAACTAGAGCTTGGAAGACTCAAGGAAGAAGAGGATGGAGAAAAGAGGCACACAATAACCTTGAAGAGTGCTGTAAAATCTGTAGCAAAACTGAAGAAAGCAGAATCTGCAGATGACTCTAATGATGATTATAACTCTGACAGTGAAGCTTTGAGACTAATGGTAAAGGGGTTCTCAAAATTTCTAAAATACAAGAAAAAACTAACAATAATTCTACAAAAATTAAAAGATCCTCTAGGAAGCAAGAAAAACATGTTCCAACCTGCTATGAGTGTGGAAAAATGGGACACATCAAACCTGAATGCCCTATCCTCAAGCTGAAGCAAAAACTAGAAGAGAAAGGTGTGGCAGGCAAGCACAAGAAGAAAAGGAAAGCTTACAACAGTGACTCCAGCTCATCCAGTGAATCTGATGGAAGCATTGAGGAAGAGACCAACCTCTGTCTTATGGCTGGAATGGGCTCTTCTAAGAGCAGTGTGAGTAGTTTCAACTCCAATGATCATGAAAATAATTACTATGAATTACTTAATGCTTTTAATGAATTGCATAAGGAAGCCACAAAATTGCAAAAGTCAAATAATAAGCGTAGAGGAGAAATTAAATGGTTTGAAGGTAGAGTAAAGCAACTAGAAGAGGAAAATTAAAATCTGATAATAAGTCTTGAAAAACTTGAGAAATCTAAGAAACACTATAATGAAGGATTGACCCCAACCAAGGAGGAAGGCACATACTTAAGAACACTAAGCATGTTTAGAAAGGAAGTTCACTAATCCTTCATCCCTTTCATTTGTGTTTGTTATTTTTGATTCCCTAAGTTGACTTAGTTGAATCAACTTTAGTTGACTTGTTGACCTTTGACTAGGTTTGACTTGTTGACTATAGTTGACTTGACTTAAGGCAACATGCTAATCTATGTTTATTTGCTTTGTAGGTTAATTAGGAGTAAGAAAGCAATGCTAGGTGACGCATGGTGATTGGGGAGCATAAATGATGTGGATGAGAGAGTAAAGCAAAGGCATAAAGCATAAAGTAAAAGGCATGAAGCAAGTGTACCTATGTACCTTTGGTCTCCTTTGCTTTTAGCACACTTTGGCCACTTTTTGGAGACATATGAGACACAT
>Ga0214543_1012298_pt1 | contig 11470 bp, 6 predicted proteins | sample CNSS2metaG_FD_160094 | JGI IMG/M metagenome (GOLD analysis project Ga0214543, IMG submission 160094) | Root nodule microbial communities from cowpea collected in UCLA plant growth center, Los Angeles, California, USA - CNSS2 | ecosystem: Host-associated > Plants > Roots > Nodule | place: USA...
TATCCTAAATTAGTTTTTCAATTTTATATATCTAATTTACACATAACAATCAAATCATTATATTTTATCATAATATTTTATAAAAATGTAGAGAGTTAATTATAAGAAAAAAAATCCTATAACTATGAGATTTTTTTAAACACTTAATCCTAGTTATATGTAACAATCAAAAAATATGTCCTATATTCATTCAATATCAATTTGATGAAATTAGTTACACTTAACTGTAACATCCCATTAAATAATAGCCTATCCCATTAAATAATAACCTTAATTAAGTAAAATATCACACAAAATAATATATAGAACAAAGTCATGGAGTATAATGTCACTCCGTAGAGTTATCCGGAATAAACTAGGAAAGAACCCAAGACACACCACGATGTCAATAAAAATACGGAAAATAAGTTTAACAGTATTCAAGAAGATCAATGCTGCAAGAGCAAGGTAATACATGGGCTACAACCCAAAAAGAAAAACTCAGAAAGGCGAGACTCGTTCCAAGACGAGCTAAGCAACATAATTTCCATCTTCTTGACGACAACGAGGAGTTCTCGCATCTGCTTACATCAATAAATTGATGATCATCGCAAAAGGAGAAAGCGACACACAGAACATACAAACAAGCAAAAAGGATAAGCTAGAATGGAAAAATGATTTATCGTACCATTGCATACAATTATATAGCCAAAGATACATACATCAACCAAGCATGTGAAGACTCACAAACAAGACACTACGACTCAAGGCACGATTATTCAAATACATATAATTAGTCGGATTCACCAGATGCTTGCACTTATGGTGGCCTCTACTACTATGCAGAGCCAATTGCCAATGGGTTTCACCCTATCACTCACAAGGTTAGCCTTCAAACATCTAAGGTCATTATCCTGCCAAAGACTATGGCCTCTTGCTACTCTCACCACTTGAGTTAGTACGCTCTACGTGAGACTAACTGACTCTTTAGAGTGTTAAGATGCAATCCTTACTTGAATCCTTACTAAATTATATAATGAGGCACCACCACGAACTTCGTGGAATTATGTCCTAAGCATGAGGCACCACCATGAACTCCCACTAACAGGGGTCATGGAATTACGTCCTGACCATGAGGCACCGCCACACAACCATCGTAGAATTACGTCATGACCAAATGAGGCACCACCATGAGATCTCACCTAGAGATTCATGGAATTACATCCTGACCAATGAGGCACCACCACGAAACCTTTGTGGAATTACGTCCTGACCATACCAACATTATGTCTCACCAACCAACATAATATTGATCAACAAACCCACTTTCTCCGATTGATTCCTGAAAAATAATCAAATAATAAATCTCAACTGTCACGTGCCAAGTATTCTTATTTTGATTCCATCATTTGACAACAAGCATACCATAAACGTTAGTCTATATAGGGCTTGATGTATATGCCCAATTTCAAAGAAGGGAAAGAGAAGAATGTCATTAACATGATACCACGGGTATGGATACTATGATACCCGTACCTGTCCCATTAACATACGAGTATCAAAAATACCCGTACCCGTGGGTACCAGGTATCCATTTTTAATATTCATTTTCTACATATTACGGGTTTTATCCACGGATATCCGCGGGTATGGATATTTTTGACATCCCTATGCATACACATCCAAACAACATAACAAGGCATTCTATACGTTCATAGTAGCACACAAGCCATACAAATATGAAACAAAGCTGAAAATAGGCAGATTTACGGAAAGTATGAAAGACCCTAGCTTCCCTTACCTGGACAAAGGTTAAAGGAAGACATCGGTGCTCACTAAAGAAACACAATAGCTCTAAGAGCAGGTTCAAGAGCTGGAAACACTGACCTAGACAGAAAACGAGGTTATACCTATGAATCTCTATTGGTCCACGAAAAATAGAGCTAAAGGGAATAATATAAGGCTGGAGGTCAACTTACGTAGAGTAGAATGAGCTTGAGCGAACTTAACAGAGATGGAGATCAAACCTTAGCAGAGTACTGTTGTTGCAACTCTAAGAGAGGAAGGAGAAGGGTTTTCTGAAAAGTGGCAACAAATGAGTGTGTTAGGCTGGTTTAGAGGGCTTTGGGCACCCTATGAGCCAACCTTAGGACCAACAGACTAAGACAACCCTTAAACATTGGGCTGAAATAAAGAGGGCCTTACAGTAACTACTAACACAAAATTTGCACTCATAGTTTTTAACCTAAGACAATTTGTATTTACACAAAATCACTACAATACATATTATTCTGCATACTTAATTGTTCAAATTCTTTGAAGGCACTAATATTTTTTTTTAAATTGACTCAAAATAATATATATATATATATATATATATATATATATATATATATATATATTTTGATATATAATAAATAATAAATATTTTTAATAAATAAATTATTACACAATAAAAAAATAAAATTGTATAAATTTTGCAAATGCACCTGTTTGTTTGTGTATTTTTTTCAGGTCAAAGTTGTAAAAATAAATATTAAATATTTTTTATAATGAAAAAATTTGACATCACAAAAACAATTATAGAATAAATGATTTAAAAATCGAAAAGTTAACGAAACCCAAAGAACGTAAAAAGTACTTTTAAAAATAGAAATATTAGTAAAGGAAAGAAATGTAAACAATAGAAATTAATAGAAAGTGGGCACGCCTTTACTCTAAAAGTATTAACATTACATATGTAACAATATATAAAGAGGATTCTCACTTTTGTGTCCACATTTCAAAATACTAATTTTACCCTTTAATATAATTATTTATTAAATTTTTGAAAATTGATCGTTACTTTTACAAACTCTAAGACCCACTTTTATTGAGTGCCCTAATGTTAAGGGTTGCCACACTGTTGGGCCTAAAGGGTTGGCCCATAGGGTGCCAAGGCCCCTAAAGCAGCCAAGATCCCTCAATTGCAAGTCATTATGAAAAATCAGTGCCCTAACTCACCCATTTTCTCTCCACAGAACCTTTGCTAGGGTTTGGAGATCTACCCGAGTTCAAGTGAGCTCAACCTCCATCTCCCGTTCACGTAAGTTAGTTCTCGAACCTAGCCTTTCTAAGTTGTTTTCGTGGTTTATGTCGGGACTCACTGTGTGAATCCAATCTCCTTTGTCGTGCCATTGTTTCAGTTCATAGATTTGTCCTTAGAGCTACTGGTTTCACTGGCTTAAGAGTCAAAGTCCAATATTAGCCCTTTTCCAGGTAAAGGAAGCTAGGTTCTTTTTTGCGTTTTTAAAACATTGGTTTGTTTTCGTTTCTGTTTTATGCTTAAATGATTGGAAAACGTTAGTTTTGGTATATTTCTGAGTTAGGGGTTCAAATATTAATGTAACTGTGATGTTTGACGTCATTTCTCGTATTCTGATGCATCGTACAGTCGCTGGGCGAGTTCCTTGGCTCGCTGGGCGACTGTGTATTTTTCTAATATGCACAGTTTTAGTAAAATTGACTTTCCCGACTCATTAACCGTTGGATTGACCTCAAATTTTGACATGTGGTTCATAACATGCTATTTTATGGTTTGACCGGTTAGATCGTCGATTAGATGTCTGTAGCTTGAGAAATGTGTCATGCATTACTGCAATGATTTTGGTTTTGTGATAATAAATTTTCTTGGGAATTTTAGTGTAAGAATTATGGTTGTGGGTTGTGCTTGATTGTATGGAATTGCAAGTACTTAAACGTTGACACTCATTTATTTGGGATGAATACTATTTTGTGATATATGTATGTCTTGGTATGCATTTATAAAGTATGAGATGAATGAATTTGCATGAGTGATGTGATTCATGGATTGTGAATGATGAACTTGGATAAATCTTGGCATGCGATTTCAATGAAATGGTTGGTTATATATGTGGTCATGAATTCGGTATGAACAATAATGTTACATTGATGGCATGATATTGGTATGAGGTGAAGTTCTATATCCCTGAATTGAGAAGAATGGGATGGTATGAAATCAACATGGAATATGAATGATGATGAGTTACAAAGGATGGCGTGAGGTGTTAAATGCATGATCAATATTATTTGTTTGTTTGGAATGTGATTGGTATGTTGTCAGTACGTAAATCCATGAGTCTCTAGGTGAGACTTCTAGGTCGTGCTTCAGTGATCGGGACGTAATTCCATGGCCCCTGTTAGTGGGTATCCATGGTGGTGCTCCATCGATATAACTTGGTAAGGATTCAAGGTAAGGATTGCATCCTGACACTCTAAGGAGTCAGTTAGTCTCACTTAGAGTAGACTGACTCCTGTGGTGAGAGTAGCAGGAGGCCTGAAACTCATCAAGGGCTAACCTTTTGTGTGAGGGAATTGATTCATTGTAACACTTGTAACACATAGCTTGGAGGTGAGCAGCTCAGGGGTGAGCAGAGGTATCCACCACAAGTGCAAGCATCCGCTGAATCCGACCAGGTTATATGTGTCCGGATGAGTCGAGTTGAGTCTTAGTGTATTAATTTGAAGGTCATAACATGCTTGGATGATCTGTGTATATTGGACTGTGAAAGTATATCTGATTGCATGATGAAATCTTTTTGGCTCTAGCTTACCCTTTGCTTGTTTGATTGCCTTGTATGTTGTTCTTCTACCTTTGCGATGATCATCAATTTATTGATGGGAGCAGATGCGAGAGGTACTCGTGATCAACAGGAGAGAGATGACTCTGCTGCATAGTCTACTTGGGCTGGACTTCACGTTTTATTTGGGCTTTTCTTTAGGGCTAAGGCCCGTGTATTGTATTGTCCCTAAGGCTTTATTTTGAATACTGGTTATCTCTTACTCCTTTTGGGTTGTAGGCATTGTAGTGAGCTTTAGTATTTTCTTTTAAGTGCCTTGAATAACTGTAAGGAGTGACTTTATACTCCGCAACTTGGCTCTTTATATTATCCGGTATAAGATTTCATTTAATTATGTTATTATTTAAATGGGATGTTACACAAACTTTTTTATAAAATCGTTTATCTCTGCTCTTCTCTTTTTCTTTATTTATCAAAAGTTATTCTCTCACCTTTTCTAATATATTTCACTTTATTTTTAATAAATATAATTTTATTTTATATATTAACTTAATAACATTACATAATTATCATCTAATAATATAATATCATGTATATTTAAGAAATACGTACGCACATGCGTGACAACGCCTATGTGTACCCTAGTTTATTACAAAAGTTATCACATATATCTAGGCCGTTTTGTAAAGTGTTATTTTTACAAAATAAATTTTGAATTTAATTTAATTTTATTAAATTAATTTTTATTTTGTATAGTATGCAATTTTATTAATTCATATTTTAATTATATTTTTAGATGACGTGATATTTTTAAAGATTAAACGTTAACATGAAAAAAATTTAATTGTAGATGATAAACTTAAAAAAAAAAAAAGTTTAAAACAACTTTTGTATCTTCGGGATAAGAAACTTGGAAAATGAATTTATACATGAAATTTACATCTATCGTTCTAACATTTTATAATTTAAAAATACACTTGTGTTGAAAAAACCCTGTGAACATATACATGAAAAATACTAATTAAATTATAATTTTTGCAAAATAAAATTATTTTATTATGTACTAAACCAACCGTCCAAATCAATATAGTAAAAGTAATCAATTGAATATTAAGTTGATTAAAATTTAACCGCATAAAGAGATAAGAGATTTCTAACATAATATTAAAAGATGATGAGATTCCTAACATAATATTAAAAGATAACTGAAATCAAGTTCATTGTCCTTATAAAAAGCCAAAAAAATTAACTACACCAAAACAAAGGGAACATCAACTTAAATTATACTGTTTTTACTTAGGGATAAATGATCAAGTATTGCTAGCACAATAATGCAGTACATTTATATGTAGAATCTTCATGTAAAAAGATATTCAAATGATTCACTTAATCATAAATTATAAAGTTTTAACTTCTAAGAAAGTGTAATTCATTTTAAGAAAGAGGAAAAAAAACTTCAGAATAATCTAGATTTATACTCGCCAACAATTTTGATTCAAGTCAATTGGACCTTGAAGAGACAAATTTATTAAGAAATTGAATAGACAAAAAAGAATCTAAGTAAACAATAATATAAAAGCATATCATAATATTAGTGCATATAAGTTAGAAGAAACTAAATATACAACATAAAATGTTATCACAAATTTAAATACAAAGTAGCCCTTCCTTTTGTTATTTTGTGTCCGTGAATCTCATACATTATCCTCTTATTTTTCAAGCCTTCATGTAGTACACATAGAATTGACTCAAATTGGTTCTGGTTCATAGAATCTCCAACCACCATCAGTCTTTTACCTTTCTGTCTTACCAAGAAGTCAGACTTAATTACTGCTAAAAATTTATGGAGAGCAAAGAAAGGATAGTTGTTCAAAAACACTTTAGTGACCATATGTAATTAATTGTTACATTACGCTATATTGTATATAAGATGCCTTTTGTGAATAGAAAATTATAAGTTGAATGCTATAAAAGATAAATTTGTTTTTATTAAACCTTCATCTATCAACAGAAAATAAAAAGTTGAACATCTGATGAGAAAAAAGGTCAAATTGTCATGTAACAGGCCACTGAATAACAATAGTAGGTTGCTAGTGTTGAACTATAGAGAGAAATGTTAATAGTAATTTAGTTCTTTGATGAAAAAGAAGAATAAGCACACAAAATGTCAACAACAACCGATTGAAAATCTGCAACTATAGGAGCATTTCCCCTTGAATATTGAAAGAAATTGATGAACTTATGATTCTAGAAATTGATGATAGTGTATCAATAACAATTACAACTTCTACCGTAGATCATAAATGTACAAAGCTTCATTCTTCAATCAATGTCTTTTTTTTTTCAAAGGACAGTTAATGGTCACAATTCTAAACACATAAAATATCTAACAATAGAAAATATTCTCTTCAAGTTAAATATTGGACAATATTGAAAACACATATATATATATATATATATATATATATATATATATATATATATTATATAATGATAAAATAAGCATATGGTTAAAACATATATAAATTTATCCCATCACTAATTACATGCTTTCCAGAACAAAAATGTAGTTCACAGATTGCTGGATATTGTCATACCTTGAGTTCACAAATACTAATAATAATACTAATAGAAAAAATAATAATAATATGAAAGGTACACTATGAAAGGTTTTAAAGATTTTAACTATATGAAAGGTTTCAAAGATAAAAACTTTATTGTGTTTAATGTCACACAATTATTGAAAATTCAAACAGGAACTTAATGATACACTTATTTAGAACCTATTGATTCAAATTCAATGCTAACTATGTAACTGTACAGTCAACCAAGTCCAAACATTGAAAATAGCCTTATATAGTTGTGCAGTCAATAATTTTATTCTAAGTGATTCTTTGCTTCAACCTTACTTCACTACACACAAAAATGTGTATTACACAATAGCTACAACCATAATTACATATCTACAACAATAGTGTTGAATGGGAAGCTATAAATTAAATAGGAAACTAGCAAGGAATAAATTCAAGAAAGACATCTAGTAGCAGCATGAGCTAAATGCAAAAATAATTTAGTTTTAGTTTTAGTTTAGGTGCATGCATCAATCCCAATCCATCAAAATGCCTTTACCGCTTTCCACATAACTCAAGATGTTTGATGCATTCATTTCTAATAGAATAACTCAAGATGTTTGATGCATTCATTTCTGATAGATAGAGGAGAATATACTTGATAGAGAGATTGAATCATTGCATTTCTTTTCCTGTTGAAATGGTAGCTTCTTCCAGCTCGAAAATGGCATTCCTTCTTAAAATAACTTGTCCTTATTATTAGCATGTTAGGCTATCAATTAATGAAGTATATGGAATTAAAGTTATCATTTTGAGAAGTGCATAATGCTTTCTATAACATCCCTATTAAAAATTACTTAATAAAATAAATAAATAAGAATTAAAATTCAAACGTCGTGATTTTATTATTCTCAAATGCGGAAAAAATTTAAAACATTATGCAATACGCCAAATTCAATTAAAGCTAAAGTAATAATCTTATTACAATTTCCAAAATTCGACAAAATAATGAAAAGCATAACAAAATTCCTAGCTCAAGTCCCCAAGCTAGCCCTCTCTCCATTGCTTATGCATCAACAACGTCACCTGTAATATCATCTGCTCCCGTATGATAAATCACACGATCATTGCCAGACACAAACAAAAAGGGTGAGCTCTTAAATAATTAATATATAATTTAATAATATTAATAATACACCCAACTATTTTATTCTAGGTAGTTCTTGGCCAAGACCTTAATACCCAAAGGCTTTTCAACCTTCAATTCAAACAAATAGTTAACCTTGGACTTAGGATTTATGATGCTCACACGAACCTGCCCGCTCATGGTCCTGCCTCTACGAACCTTCCCGCTCGTAGTCCTGTTCTACGAACCTACCCGCCCGTAGTCCAACACACGTGATCCACCAGCTATGAACCTCCCCGCTCGCTGCATCTCTCAAGTGTGAGCACGAAACATACGAACCTACCCGCTCGTATCCCCACACGAGAGTAGTAAGATATGAACCTCCCCGCTCATATCATCCCGTGTTCACCACCATCCATGAACCTACCCGTTCATGGTGCAAGATATTCTGATCCAAGTCTGCATCAATGCATACAAACAACACACGCAAACCCATACCTGCAACAATATTGCCTGGCACAACCTAAGCGCCGCAAGGCAAAATTACTGTGCAGACCGCCTGGCGGGACGCCATTGTCGCTAGGCATCAGGATCCTCCCAAACCCATTGTATCAGGGTCTATCGCCTAGCGGATCACACCTTGTTGCCAGGCGCCATGCGGTGTAGGGACCCCTTCCTATCACCTGTCGAGCATCAGCAGGCCGCTAGGCACCACACCAGTAGCTCAGATTTTGCTGGTTTATGACACCCATCAGATTGTCCTACATTCTTGAAATACCTCCTAAGGTATCAACATACTCTCATTCTTCAGTGTCAAAATCTTGATAACCTGTCACCATCATATAATTGAAGTACCTATAATTCACAATTGTCAATCCTTCTATTCAAGGCCTCTAATTTACCAAGTACTTTAACATTGCATAATACCTAACTCAAGCTTATGGAAAAAGACCCCCCATTCAGCACATCCAAATTAGACAACCTACATCTGCTGCACTACAATGATACCAAACCTTTCACTCAATTACCTTCCAATTAAGTTACACAATTCATGGTGAACTCCCTAACCCGTCACATTAAAATTCTCCAATGTATATAAGTCTAATATACACTGAAATCAAATCTTCTTAGCCCCTACCATCCCAATTATCAATATTCTTTATTCTGGTTTAAATTCCATATCCTTACTGATTTTCCCTTCACCTAATATGAACATTCTTCATACACTATCCATTTCTGCATTCTGATTCATTAAAACTTAAGCACAAAATTCTCATCCCTCTAATTTTCACTTCATAGACTAGACCCCAAAATCACTATATCCAGTGCTGCCCACTGCCAAACTGGAGATTCCAGTTATCGCCTGGCGTATCAGGTTCTGGGAAAATTCCCCTTTTCTTTCTTGCACGAATCTCCTTTGCTCCTTCGTCATCTCGTCTCGCCATACACTAATCTGAATTCATATGCATTCCTAGAAATACAAATGCATAAATAATGCCAAAATTAAATAACTATTAGACGTTGAAATCAACTTCTTAATTGCCTTCTTTCAACCCTTCTCATAATCCCATGATCACCCATGCACCCTTGGTCCAAAGCTTCATCATACACTCAATCCCATTCAGATTAAAGCATAAATCATCACTCATAACGTACATAAACAAGTTTCCAGAAATCGCGATGACTCTTGCGTCAAACAATACAAAAACCCAGAATAGTTTCACATTGCCTGGCGCAAATTCATTGTTTGCCAGGCGGTTCATGATGCAACCCAGTAACTGGGTCACTATTGACGTGTCGCTTGGCAGCATCATCATGCCTGCCAGGCGATTTCTGGGCAGAAATCCAAAAACTTATGAAAAATGATGTGGAATTGGATAAAACTTCATGCAATTATACATGGCAAAACACATTCATTCATATACAAATCAAAACACAAGGAACAACTCTCCTTACTTGGATTCCTTGCTCAAATTCGAGTTTGGTGTGTGTCCTTGAACCAAAAACTCTCTTAGCCTTTTCTTTCACTTCAACAATGGCTTCCACCTCAATTCTTCTCTGCAACTAGCACAAATTCTTTAGAAAATCCTCTGCCCAATGACTCACACGAAATGCAGTCCTCCTTTCTCCTCCAATTCCATTCTCTCTCTCAATTACTATCCTAATTAATTGTGATTAACCCCAAAATCGAAAATGCCATTAAGTTTCATGTTAATGGCTAATCAAAAACCATTATTTGGTTGTCTCCCAGCCCACTAGGTTGCCTCCCTTGGCAGCTAGGGTTACTATGCCTTTTCATCTCCATGCCAAAAGAAATTTTGGCAAAAAGAAAGTTAAATTCATTCCTAGGAAGGTTTGAACACACAATCACTCAATTGTAAAGTCAATGCACAACCAAGTCAACCAATTCATGTTTTGTGATAATTCCTATAACTTTAGGATTACATTATCACTAATCACATTCAAACATAACATTAAAATAATACACATATTAAAATCTCATACAATTGGCATACATAGGACTCAAACTCAAGTCCTGTCACACAATGAAGTACTCTCAACCATTTAAACTATTACATTTTTATGTCACAACAATTTGCATTAAATGCCATAAAGGCTCCTAGTACTCGAATTTATTAAATAATTATTTATTTAATTATTTAATTTTCTCGGGTCTTACATTCCCCCCACCTTAAAAGATTTTCGTCTTCGAAAATTGGACTTACTAGGAAACAAATGCGGATAGGATTGCCTCATGCGATCCTCCATCTCCTAGGTAATCTCCTGAGTAGCCTCATCCCAAAGCACTTTCACTATCCGGATCTCCTTTCCTCGTAGCTTCTTCACTTGGGAGTCTAGTATCCTCACTGGTTTTGTGTTCACTGTCAGATCCTCCCTAATCTAAATGTCATTTGATTCTAGTATATGTGAAGGGTTTACTATGTATTTCCTCAACTGAGAAACATGAAATACATTGTGCAAGTTCGTCAAGTGCGGTGGCAAAACATGAAATAATAAAAAGATAAAACTCTTGAGCTATCCCCTCTCTACAACTAAGCTCCACCAGAACCACCTGCATCAATATCCTCTGCTCACGTGTACCGCGTACACGATCATCGCTAAACACAAGCAGATAGGGTGAGCTTAACAAATTAAACTTATAAATATTTATACGCATATATAAACACATTGATTTTCATATATATATATATATA
>Ga0214543_1012299_pt1 | contig 11470 bp, 11 predicted proteins | sample CNSS2metaG_FD_160094 | JGI IMG/M metagenome (GOLD analysis project Ga0214543, IMG submission 160094) | Root nodule microbial communities from cowpea collected in UCLA plant growth center, Los Angeles, California, USA - CNSS2 | ecosystem: Host-associated > Plants > Roots > Nodule | place: USA...
CGCAATGTAAACATTTCTTTTTTTTTTTTGAATAGCCAAATGTTTACACTTCATCAAACTATAACTCCTTCAATTTTGTGATCCATGGTTTTGAGTAAACATCAATATCATTTCTTGTTATTTGTTTACTAGGAATTATCATAGAGAAGGTAAAAGAGGCTTGCTTCATACACTCCAACAGAAGACGGTTGAATGAAATGAGCACCATTGGCCATATAATGTGATTAGTACTTATGTTTCCAAAAGGGTTGAAACCATCACTAGCTAAGCCTAGTCGTACATTTTGCAGGTCACCTACAAATTTAGGATGTAATAGATCAAATTTTTTCCAAGCCTCATAATCTCTGGGATGCCTTATCAATTTGTCTTAGTTTTTTTCGATGCATGCCATGTCATAGAATCAACTGTCTTAAAAGACAAACAAACTTTGCAATCTCGACTTTAAGGGAAAGTAACACAATATCTTTGCATATTGCTTCTTACTTTTATCTTTCCATTTAGATATCTTGCACCGTTTACATTCTTCTAAGCCTTCATTTTCTTTACCCCCAATATAGCATGCTGTCTTTTGGGCAAGTTGATATTTTGACATAGTTAAGACCAAGTTTGCTAATTGAATTCTTCGCCTCATAAAATGAGTTAGGAAACTTAGCATGTTCAAATGCGTCCTTTAGCAACTCTAGAATCAATGTCATTGCTTTGTCACTCATTTTACACATGCATTTTATATGATACAACTTCAACATTCATGATAACTTTGAATACTTTGAAGAACCATCATATAATGTTTCGGTATTATCCTTCAACAATGCATCAAATTCTATGTTCCCTTCATCACGCATAATATTAGCTTGCACACTATCATCTTCGGTAGCCCCGTCAAAGTAATTGGCATCATTCCCCACAAACCCCGAAGGCATTATTCAACATGTCTTCCATTGGATTTTGAGATTCTGAAAAATCTTCAACCACGTCTACACTTCTACCAACCATGGAATCACTTACTCTTGGTACTTCACCATGCATATACGATGTTTTGTAGTTTTTAGGGCAAGGTCTACATGTTAAGTGTTCTTGAACTACATCCCTAGTTTGCCATTTTTTAAAACCACACTTTGAACATGGACACTTAATAACACGGACAATTAATAACTCGACCATTACCATGTTCAAAAGGAAAATCCAAAAAAAAAAAGTATTCAGCCCATTTGAATATTCAATGGTGTTTCGTGGTTTAGAATTCCACGATTTATCTATTGGCATGACTACAAAACAAAGACCAAAGAAAACATTCATTATTTAGGAAATGGATCATACAAATAAGAGGAAAGGTGTTCTATCCTAAACAAAAAAATAAATGAAAGAGTTACCTAAAATAATTGGTTAACCAAAGTATTCATTCAAAGCAGTTATAAAATAAAGAACAAAGATGACATGATGAAGAATTGTGGGAACACAAACAAACACGATAACAATGACAGGAGCATAAGACCAAAGAGACGTGAATGGAAACCTAACATATACGCTAACAGAGACGTGAACAGAAAATGCTAATGCCAACGGAAAGCGCCATTAGAGATCGATTTCGTGAGTTGGGATTAAATGGAGAACTATACAAAGTTGGAGAGAACGCACAAAGTGAAGGTTCCAGCATTGGGAGTGAACGGACAAAGTTGAGAAAGTGTTTAAACTTAATGCTCTAGAAAAGTGTTTAGAGTGGGACAAGAAAAATTAGGAAAATCTGGGAAAGAACGAAAAAATTTTCACAAAGAAAAAGGAGGGGACTTGAAAAAAATTCTTCCTGTGAATCATGTAATAAAATGGGAAAAAAGTAATATTCTATATAAAGTGACATTTTAAAATGACACAATTTTAAATAATAGTATGATAATCCAAAAGATGGTGGTTACAAACACCATAATATACATGTATATTTTGACAATTATTAAACTGACATATTATACTACAAAAAAGAGACGATTTTAAATAAACCGCCATGTTAAATAGATAGCAACCCAGCGTTACAACAAAAGTAGTTGCTAAGTAGATAGCAACCCAACGTTACAATAGTCGGATTCAAGAAAGAACATTAAGAAGGAAGACTTAGTTTGGCAAAAGTCTAACGGCACTCCAGACTTTAAAGCAAAGGGAAAACTAGAAAAACTTAATGGAAAGTTAGTAACTGAGGTCACCTCTAGACCAACTTCAAGAAAAAAAAATAAGTAACCATGAAGGAAGAAAGCCAAAGAAAAAAATTAAGGACGAAAAAATTTACAAGAACGAAAAAGGTAGCAAGTGCAAGAGAGGTTTCCTTCCCTAGACTCCTCTTGCAGATGCACAAGGACAAGCATCCATAATCAGAAAGTTTGCCTAAGGCAACAACAAGTACAAAGTCAGCCTAAGATGGTAGCGTATGAGCCTACCTAAGTCGGTATCACAAGTTAAATCACGTTCAGGAAACACATACAAAGATGTATTAAAACCTACTTCGTGGACATGGAGTGCAACCTACTTAAAGATGTATTGTTGCTAAGTACAAGGATGTGTGTACTCTATTACCTTCGCTTTGGATTTTGTCCCTAAGTTGGGTTTTGTCAAGCAAGGCTTTAAAAGGCACACTTCATTTTCTAATAAAAATCCTCTTTTCCATTCATTTTTGCGTTCTTTTTTATCTAAGGTTAAAATACCTTTTTTGTCCCAATTTTCGTTAAGTTTTGTCAAATAAGTCCTAATTATAGTTTTGTGTTCAAATAGGTCCCAATTTTCGTCAATTTTGTTCAATTGAGTCTTTTTTTGCTAGCACCGTTTAAATCATTAACGGCCATCAATAGTGACTGCACGTGTCACTTCGTGGTTTTTTTAATATTTTTTTTTATTTTTTTTATTTTTTTCTAAATGTCCACGTGTCAACCCAACAGTGTGCCACGTGTCAAAGTCAATGTTCTATATTCAATTTGGTCCCTATATTTGTTATTTTTTATTCAATTTAGTCTCAATTTTATTTAAAATTGATCAATTTTGTCCCTATTGAAGATGTGACCAAATTTAATTTTTATATCAAAGTTATAATGATGTGAATTTTAATATATTATATAAAAATATTTAATAAAAAATGTGAATTTTAATATAAAAATTAAATTTGGTTTCAATTTGGAGAAGGACCAAATTGGTTAATGTTAACAAAAATTAGGACTAAATTAAACAAAAATAACAAATATAGGGACCAAATTGAATATAGAACATTGACTTTGAGATATGGCACGCTGCTGAGTTGACACGTGGACATTTAAAAAATATTAAAAAAATTTAAAAAAATCAAAAAAACCACGAAGTGACACATGGCAGTCATTGTTCATGGTCGTTAATGATTTAAACGATGTTAGCAAAAAAGGACTCAATGGAACAAAATTGACCAAAATTGGGACCTTTTTGAACACAACACCAAAATTAGGACTTATTTGACAATACTTGACAAAAATTGGGACCAAAAAGTTATTTTAACCTTTACCTAATGTTGATTAAAAAGCCCTCCAAAAGAGGCACCAAGTTACTTAAACTAGTAACATCAAATTAAAAGCCTTATAGGCGAGGCACCTAGTTATCTAAACTAGTAACATTAAAAACCCTCTAGGCGAGGCACCGAGTTACTTAGACATTAAAATAAGAAAAGCCTTCAAATGAGGCACCGAGTTATCTAGATGATAACATAAATGAAAAGTCGTTTAAGCAAGGCTCCAAGTTAACTTAAAACCCTCTAGACGAGGCACTGAGTTACTTAGACAGTAACATTAACGAAAAGCCCACAAACGAGACACTGAGTCACTTAGACAGTACCATAAGCAAAGCCCTCAAAAGAGGCATCGAGTTGTCTAGATGATAACATAAATGAAAGCCCTTAAACGAGGCACCAAGTTACCTAGATAGTAACATAGGCCATCCTGACGAGGCACCAAGTTAAATGAATTCTTCCAAGCGAGGCACCTAGTTACTTAGACAATTAACATCAACGAAAAGCCCTATGGGTGAGACACCAAGTTACTTAGATGGTAACATTAACGAAAAGCCCTCTTAAAGAGGCACCAAGTTAAATAAAGCCCTTCGAACGAGGAACCAAGTTAATTAGATAGTAAAATTAACGAAAAGCCCTCCAAGTGAGGCACCAAGTTACTTAAAGGTTAAAATCTTATTTTGGTCCTTTAAGTTTCATGAAAAATTCAATTAGATCCCTCCTAAAGAGGCACCAAGTTAAATAAAGCCCTCCAAACAAGGAACCAAGTTAATTAGATAGTAACATTAGTGAAAAGCCCTCTAGACGAGGAACTAAATTACTTAAAGGTTAAAATCCTATTTTGGTCCTTTATTTTTCTTGAAAAATTTAGTTAGATCTCTTATTTTTATTTGATTGAATTTAGTCCTCTAATTTTTTTAAATGATTCAATTAGGTCGTTTTCATTAGATTGACGCTAAAATTTCTTTATAATTTATACATCAAATCATTTCACCTATAAAATAGAATTAATTTGAATATTCAGACTTTTTAGGTGAAGTGGTTTCATATATTAATTTTCATGAAAATCTAACATTTATCAACGAAAATGACTAAATTAAACATTTTATAAAATTAGAGGACTAAATTAAACCAAATAAAAAATATGGGATGTAATTGAAATTTTTACAAAAACTAGAGGATTAAAAGACTATTTTAACCTTACTTAAACTAGTCACATTAAAACCCTCCAAGAAAGACACCAAGTCACTTAAACTAGTAACATTAAAAGCCCTCAAGGTAAGACACTAAGTTACTTGAACTAGTAACATCAAATTAAAAGCCCTTCAGACGAGGCACCAAGTTATTTAAACTAGTAAAATCAAAAGCCCTCAAGCGACGCACCAAGTTACTTAAACTAATAACACTAAAAGCCCTCTAGGCGAGGCACCAAGTTACTTAAACTAGTAACGTTAAAGTAAAAGCCCTTCTAGTGAGAGACAAAGTTACTTGAACAACGTAAGCCCATAAAGGTGACCCCCTGAGTTACCTATATGGTAACACACGTGAAGCATGCTCAAGCGGCACCTTGGCCTACCTAGGCGATAGCATCAAATTAAGCCCGTGGAGTCATCACTTGAGCCTGCCTTAGTCGACAACACCCACAAAGTTTGCTCAAATAAGCAGCATCAGATCCTGCCTATGTCAATAATTCAAAGAGCTCAAGATATCATCCATCGTCAAAGATGACCACCCATAATCCTTCCAAATGGCCATTCCATCGGCGAAGTCAAAGCCACATATGGTTCAGCCAAACAGCCAATCCACCTGCAAGGTCAAAGACGACCACACATAGTCCGGCCAAACAGCTAATCCACATGTAAACATAAAGTCGATTACAACTCAGCTAAAGTGCCAATTACAATCGCAACAAGCATTCCAGTTACATTAATCAAACTTTTGAGCTTGGGGGGTTATTGTACATACCCAACTCAACAAATATGCTAAGTGATGCAGCCCAACAAGGCCCATTCAGCTTTATTGACCCAAAGTGGTTGAAAGATATTCTGATATATATTTGTTGGTGCAAATATTTATATATTAACAATAAATGTGATTAAATCTAGGTAGTTTTATTATGTCATGATATTCCTTAATACCGTGTATTTACATAATATTTGGTATATCATGTAATGTATCATATTATTGTTATTATTCCGCTAATTTAACATATTCAAACGGTAATTTTTTATATTTGTTTATATTATTTGATATTATTTTGATATTCTCTATTTTTATCACACAAATCTTAAGGGTCTAGAAACCTTGTAAATACACCTAGTATTTCACCAAGAAATACACACATTATGATAATCCTTACTTTATTCTCATAGATCCTAAAGCTCTCTTACTGATTTGAGCGTCAAAGAGTCTTTTGTAGGTGGATCTTGTCATGTGTTCCAGTGCTCAGGAGCACTCATTAAGAGTCATCAAGTTACTCAGATCTTGCCACCTTTACAAAGGTTCACACTCTGGATCCCGATAAGAACAATATTTATCTATTTTTGTACTTTTTTTTCAACTATTTCCTTTCATTTTGTTATCAATTTTATTGTTGCAACTCGGGTATTAATAATACATCTTTTTAAGAAAACGTTATCATCAAATTCCATAAAAGAAGATAACTAGAAAAGAAAAATAAAAGGAAGTAATATTTAAAATCAGAGGAAGGTATTATGCCTTTATAATATGCATCACAAAATAGAATACAGTGGATGCTTAAAATTAGAATAAGCTTTAAAATATTTAATTATTTTATACTTTTTAAATGCATAACAAACCAATGAATCATACGTGTTGATAACATAACTAATTAAATTGCAACAATTTATTTGTGCCATTATTTTAATTCTTGCAAATAACATTTCTTATAATTGAATGAAATCTTAATATTAAGAATTATACTCGCAAGATATAAAAATTACTTTTAAATAGATTTTTTTTCTCATTATAAACTTTCTAAATATATTGATGGTAAAGATGTAGAGACTTCACCTAATAAACTAGGCTATCTTTAAATTTTTAAATAAGCTATGTTAGGCATTATTGTCGTAACATGAACTTTTTATTAAAAAAAGTAAAATAAAAGATAGAAAAACAAGAGACTATATTATATTCGTGATAAAAATACATCGCACTTATAGGCAAAAATATCTATTATAAAAAAGAAAAACTAAGTAAATACCTAGATGATAAAAGTAAATTGATGCAACAAAAGGAAACTAAAGCTCAATAATAAAAATCCTCAACATATTAAGAGTAAAAGGCATTTAAAACTATGCAAAAGGCATTTAAAACTCATTAGTGCCTTTTAGAAATTCATGCTTAGAAAGATTTAGTATTAACTTTCTTTGGTCTATCCCGACTAGGTTTCCTTGTAGTTTGAACCATCCTCCTTCTCAAAATTATAATATTTGCTTTCATCAAGCATATTAGCCCATTTAGAGGATATTTTCAATTCCTCCATAAAAAACAAGCTTTCTTAGATGTCAAAATATTAGAAACTACCTCAGAACTATAATGAGGTGATTCTAAATGTTGTAAACCTTGCAAACTATCGATAATGGGAGTGACATCCTCCAAAGAGGGCATATCAGCCAAGGAATTATAATTCACTAAACACACAACCACTAATAGAAACATCTAAATTCTTAATAATATAATATCGATGCACAATACAAACATTATCATTCCTCACAAGATCCACTATAGGTTCCACCATAAGCACCACAAACTTCACCACAAACTCCACCACAGGCTTAACCATAGGCTCATAAGGTCCACCACTAGTTCCAAAACAGGCTCCACAACAGTTTGTGCAACAACCTCCACATCCTTTTAAACTGAACCTAGAATGCCTTTATTCCCATCCTGGTCACCAACCTGACTTGTCAAGGTCAGAATCAACTCATAGTTCCACCTATTCATCCTCTCAATTTCCAGTTGTGTAGGCATTCATCAAGAATAATTCACCCTCACTGAGCAAGGAATGGTCTCGGTTAGGTATCTCATAACCTAAAAAATGTTGAACTTCACAATTTCTTCCCCAAACTCCATCGTTAATGTGTCCGCATGCACATTTATCTTTGTTTTGGTAGCATCAAGAATGGTCTACCTAAAATCAATGTTGACTTATGGGATGGGCCTTCATCATGCATGTCCATGATGTAAAATTTTTTTGCGAAGATTAGTTAGTTTACTTCGTTGAACGTGGATCAATTGAGCTTGGATTTGCTGTTGTGTGAGGCTTCTTCTACTATGTTTAGACTTTTTGTCACTTTTAAGGGCCATCGCACTTACATTCTCCATAGGATTGGTCACTGTTTATGAGGGAAGTGCGTTCGAACCTTATCGTTGTAATGTATTAAGGGTAATGGCTAATTCCCCAATTTAGGTTTACATGTCATTGATGGTGGTTGTCATGTGTTGCTCGAGTTGTGCACTCTATATGCTCGATGTTAGCATTTATTGTGTGAGTTGTTTTATCAAGTCTTCTAAGGTTGGCCTAGAGTTACCTTGTACCTATTGATGATATGTCGTGTTTGTTGGGCTTTTTTGTATTTGCCTAGTATTTCTGTTATTCTTGGAAGGCCTTGTTATTTTGCTGATGAAGAGGCCTTCTATGGTGGATTTTATGGTGGACCATATCTGATGTGATCCCAACAAAGCTTATAAGTTGGGCCAACGCCTAGGCCCAAATCATGCTCAAGGCCCAATCTATGACCCACATGCTCCTAAAGATCAAAGCCCAATCAAAGGCCCAATAACAAGATACATGCTTAGAAGGATCCAAATGGGCTTTCCTTAAGAGGATCAAATTCATCATGGGCTTTATATGTTGTTCTCATGGGCTAAAGAAGACATCAAAATATGAGAGCACTAATGGTTGGAGCATTAGAATAGCTTTTATTTTAGCCCAATTGTTAAGCCATGCTTTATTAAACTTGTTGATTAGCTTGCAAATTGGGCTAATTCAAGCCCAATTATGACTTGGCCGAGAATTGCTTTCCAAAGAATCCTTCCACATGGTGTCAAGTGTGACAATGCATGAGACATGTGAAGGAGGACACTTGGTGCAAGATCCTAGCTCCTTTGCATCCAATAGTTCCATGAGCAACTTGGAGAGCAAGCCATGCATTTGCATTTCATTTCCTTTCTCATTTTTATTGCATTAAGGAAGGATCCTCTACTATAAATGAGAGATTCCTATGCTTGTATTTGGTTACTTTGGATTGGTAATAGACTAAGTGTTGAGAGTACTCCACCTATTGCCTCTAGAGTCACTTTGCGAGACTAGTTTCTACCAAATACTCCTCTAGCCTGCTTCCCTAGAATAGATTTCTCTTCTAGGTTTCATCTCCATTTCACCTTCATTGCTTCAAGAGCCTCCAAGCTTGAATCCACTCCTTCATTTCACTCCATTTACGCTACTGCCATGGACCTTCTCCTGTTCATTTCCGTGCTACAAGGTCCATCAAGTGGTATCTAAACCCACTCATGCCATTTTTCATCATTTGTGTTGGTTTGAGTAAGGTTTCCTTCCATATCTTGTGTTTTTCTTGTGATTTTCGTCTTGTTCATCCTTTTTTTTTTGTTTCTTCAACTTTCCTTCATTTCTACTGAATGCCATTGAGGCTACATGAATCTTGTTGATTCAAATTGTAGTACTCCTTGCTTCAATGGTGAATATGTGTTTTTAGGTTCCATTTTTTTTCCAGCACTTGTTCTTTGATTCCTTGCTATTTTTCTTCATTTCAATTGGTGCATCTTTTAATTTTCAGTTCTTTATGTTGTGTTTTGTCTTAAGTCATGTTTAAGCACTTTTGTTTCATTTTCATTTTTGTTTATATTGTTTAATTTTGCACTTGCTTTATGAGAACCAAGTCCTACATCACACATTTGAGCTATGAACTTCAAGTGATGCTTGTGGATGTGTAAGGCAAAGATCTCACTATTTTTCTTCCATTTCACCGATTGGATTATATTTTTGAGTGTCCTAGATGTTCTTCTATGATTCATGCTTGATTCTAGATCATAATCAAGTTCATTCATCTTTAATTTCATAGAACATCTTAAAATTTATGTGAGCAACTCTACTCTAGCCTGTTTTTCAGTTTTCACTACACGCACACCTATTGTTTATGATTTATTCTAAACACATGGATTGGCCAATTTTTTTTCGGATTTTTGCTCTTGAAGCTAAGAGATAGACAAAAATAACAAAAAGAGAATCACTAAAAAATGTTGAGTACAAAAAATATGAAAAATCTATAAAGTTGAGGCATCAATCAGCATTTTCTGGATTGCTAGTTTTGGGAAAAACCATTTTTAGTGTTGTTTTGTGTATGTGTTTTATTTTGTTTTAAGTGCTCTTTGTTGATATAATTGATTGCTTAATTGTGTACTCTTAATTGCTTTGAGTTTGCCTTCAATAGAAGTGGATTTCATTCCCTCAATTTGGCACAAATTTGCAATGAGTACATCGGTTGTTTTATGAGCACTTTTCCTTCTCTGTTTTTCAATTTTCTTCTTCAATTCTAGAGCTATTCTAGGTTCATTTTGATTGTGCTAGCCTTTATTTCTTGCTTGCCATTTCTTGGCTCTCCTTTCAGTCATGTTTCATTTTACTTCCATTTGGTTTAGTTTTCTTAATTAGCTTTTATTGCTTTCTTACTTAGCTTAATTCAAGTTTGTTGGCCTTATGCTTTCTATGGTATTGTGGGGATTAAACTCTATGAATGATTTCCATTCTAGTGGTTGTAAGACCCGGGAAAATTAATTAATTAAATAATTAATTAATTAATAAATGCGGGTAGAAGGCGTCTTTATGATATTAATTGTTTTTTAATGTGATGTGGAAAAGTACTAGCTCATGTGGTTGAGAGTACTTTGGTTGTGTGAGAGGACTTGGGTTCAAGTCCTAAGTATGCCAATTATTTGTGATTATTTTATTATTAATTTTTAAGAATATGTATGAGTAGGTGATTGGTATTGTAAACTTATGTTGATTGTGTATATCACCAAATGTGGTTTGGCATAGTGGGTATGCTTTGTTATTGTGGGTGGAAGGTCACGGGTTCAAACCCTGGTAGATAGAACTTAACCTTTATTTTTATTAAAATTGGATTGGAGTAAATGTGGAAGGGTAGAGAACCTAGCAGAATGGGGGCAGCCAAGGGGGTTGGAAAAACTGCTGCAGGTTAGGGGAGCTGTATTTTGAGTATGTAAATAAACTGCTAAGTGTTGTGATTTAGAGATTGTATTTGGGATTGGAAAGGGTGGTTTTGGGTGTTGTTGCCATTACCATTAGATTAGTATCGATTGCAAGTTGGGTGGTATATTTTTTGGGCATGAATTGACACTGGTTTGGTATGATGCGTGTGTGACAGTGAGGGAACTCTGCAAGTCTCGCTCAAGCGAGGGACAGCTCGCCTAAGCGAGGTTGTGAGGAACTTGGGCGCCTTTGAGCGCGATATCTCGCCCAGGAGAGAAGTATTAGTGTTTTGAGCGACCCCCTCTCGCCCAGGCGAGAGACATTCGCCTGAGCGAGGTCGCGATGTGAAATGATGTTATTTAAGTGGTTCCTCGTTTAGGCAAGGTGTTGGTATTACTTTGAGCGATGGTGCAGCTCGCCCAGGCGAGGGAATCTCGCCTAAGCGAGATAACATGTGTTTGTGGTTGTTTTAAGCTCGCTCAGGCGACGCAAACTAGCCTAAGCGAAGCAGAGGGTTTAGCTTGGGCGAGGGGTGCCTAGCCTAAGCGAGTTTATGTGAACTATTGTGTTTCTATGTGCTTGAGAGTGTGTTTTGGTTGTTTACCATAAGGATCGATTGTATATGCATGTGGTGTGATGTTTGGGCTTGATGGACTAAGTCCAATAGGGGTCTGGGATGTGCTCGGAGGTTGGACACATGATGGGCATGG
>Ga0214543_1012300_pt1 | contig 11470 bp, 10 predicted proteins | sample CNSS2metaG_FD_160094 | JGI IMG/M metagenome (GOLD analysis project Ga0214543, IMG submission 160094) | Root nodule microbial communities from cowpea collected in UCLA plant growth center, Los Angeles, California, USA - CNSS2 | ecosystem: Host-associated > Plants > Roots > Nodule | place: USA...
ATATATATATATATATATATATATATATATATATATATATATATATATATATATATATATATATATATATATATATATATATATATATATGTGTGGTAGGTGAGTTTTATAGCACTTCTAATGCTAATCCATTCCCGTAGCTATTTCTAATGTGTATTCATCTTGTGAATTTAACGAAAAAGTAAGCTTGTGGGAAGAACTAGTCAATATAAAGTTAGGAGAAGAATGTAAGCAATGGTGTATTTTGGGAGACTTCAATGCGGTGAGAAAAAGCAATGAAAGAAGGGGTCTAAATTATAAAGGCAGTACTGCAACAAGAGAAGTGGAAGAGTTTAATAATTTCATTGAAAGTGTAGAACTGCTAAATGTTCCTTTAATTAGAGGAAGGTATACATGGTATAGGGACAACGTTACGACCAAAAGCAGAATTGATAGGGTCTTGATTTCCTTAGAGTGGTTAGAGCACAAGTCCGGTAGTAAACAATATATCAAGGGAAGAATAGTATATGATCATTGTGCTTTACTGTTTAAACCAGTTACAATTGATTGGGGTCCCAAGCCTTTAAAACCTTAAACATATGGTTTTTGAACCCTTCTCTTAAGTAGACGGTAAGGAAGTCTTGGGAGTCTTATTTTGATAAAGGGAACCCAATGGTAGTCTTAAAAGAGAAGCTAAAAAAGCTTAAGCATGATCCAAAGTGTTGGAACAAAGAGGTCTTTGGTATAATAGGATTAAAGAAACAAAACCTCTTATTGGAATTAGGGAGCTTAGACGAGAAGGATGATGATAGTAGTTTAGCATAAGAAGATAGGCTAAGGTGTATGAACATTCTAAGTGAGCTAAAACTATTGTTAGAGAATGAAAGTTCATTGTTAATCAAAAGGCAAGGGTAAAATGGCTTGAACAAGGGGATGTAAATTTTAAATACTTCAATTCTAGAATTAGATGGAAAAGAGTTAAGAATGAACTAAAAGGGGTGGATTTGAATGGTTTGTGGTGTAAAGATCTAGTTAAGGTAAGAGAAGAGGTAAGGAAAATCTTTGAAAAACGCTTTTCTGCACCTAATTGTCTTAGCCTCAACCTCCAAAACATTGAGTTCCCAAGCATATCAGAGGATGACAATAGGATTTTAAAGGATATAGGGGACCATGAAGTAGAGGAGGACATAAATGAATGTGATGGGACTAAAAGTCTAGGCCTGGATGTTTGTGAAGTTGTAAGATGGTTCCAGAAAGAAGGGAAAATACCAAAAGGATGTAGTGCTTCTTTTATAACACTTGTTCCAAAAAAATAAGACCCTATAAGTGTGGATGATTATAGGCCTATATCTTTAGTTGGTTGTACGTATAAGATCATTTCTAAGATCCTTTCAAATAGGCTGAAGAGTGTATTACCTAAGATCATAAATTACTCTCAATCAACATTTATTAAAGGAAGAAGACTCTTGGATAGTATTTTGGTAGCCAATGAGGTCGTGGAAGAATATAGGCTTAAGAAGAAGAGGGTGGCAATAATTAAGTTAGATTATGAGAAAGCCTAACTTAGTAAGCTGGGATTTCTTATACTATACGATGGCCAGATTGGGGTTTTATGCGAGGTGGGTCGAATGGATAAAAGAATGCTTGGAATCATCGTCAATATCGATATTGGTTAATGGGAGCCCTACAAAGGAGTTTGTTACCACAAGGGGTCTCAAGCAGGGTGATCCTATGAAACATTTTTTATTCCTTATTGTAGCGAAGAATTTATTAGGGATGGTTAAAGATGTTGTTAAGAAAAACTTATATTGTGGAGTAGAATTCAGCTATAATAGAACCAAGGTGGGGTACTTTAGTTGTAGATGTGTGATGCTAAAGTTCAAAATATAGGGGTTATAAAAGCTATATTAAGAAGTTTCGAACTGGTATCAGAACTTAGAGTAAATTTCTTCAAAACTAAAATTGGTGGGTTGGGCTTGTATGCAATATTGTTAAAAGACTTCTCTAATATCTTAAATTGCAAACACATGAAAATCCCATTTGTGTATCTTGGAATGCCAATTGGTGGAAATCCAAAGAATAAGCATTTTTGCAGCCTATGGTCGATAAAGTCAGAAGCAGACTATCTCGTTAGAAAGGCAAACTAATATCCATGGCTGGTTAGGTTTGCCTCATAAAATCAGTAATCTCTACTCTACCACTATACTTTCTTTCTTTCTCTAAAGTGCCAAAAAGTGTGAGCAACAAACTTACTAAAATACAAAGAAAGTTCCTTTGGGAATGAGGATCTGAAGCTAGGAAAATAGCGTGTGTAAGGTGGGAAAACATTTGCAAGCCAAAGGAGATTTAGGGATTGGCTATCAAAGACATTGGAAACTTTAATACAACACTCCTAGCCAAATGGAAGTGGAGATTTGGATTGGGGAATCGCAATTTGTTGAAACAGGTACTGGATTCAAAATATGGGTGATGGAGGAATCTCAACAACTCTAACATTACTAGGATTGCCTCAAGGTGGTGGAAAGACATCCATAAGGTGTATGGGAATGTTGTGAGTGGAACCTAGTTTGATACCTAGATGGAGTGGGTGGTTGGAGAAGGGAAAAAAGTTAAGTTTTGGGAAGACAATTGGATAGGGGAAGAATCACTTAAAAGTAGATTTCCTAGGCTGTACTTGTTACCAGAATGTAAAGAACGAGTTATAGAGGACGTAAGACATTAGGTAGTGAATGTATGGATTTGGGACCTATCTTGGAGGAGGTAAAGACTTGTTTGGGATACAACTATGATGGAACAATTCCTCCTATTATTAAACGACCAAAGACTTAGAAAGGGGTGCCCCGACACTTGGAAGTGGAAGGAAGATGGGAATGACGTTTTCTCGGTTAGGCCCGCGTATAATAAGTTGCAAAGAACCTTAGAAGTGGGAGAGAATAAAGTGTTTGAAACGTTGTGGAAAACAAGGGTTACCCCAAAGCCACAATTACTAGGATGAAGGTTGTTGTTAGATAAGCTACCAATAAAGGCCAAACTAATAGAGAGGGGGGGTTCAACTACCGCACAATCTATGCGAGTTATGTTTAGCATACGAAGATAATGTTGAAAACTTATTCTTTTCATGTAGTGAAACCCAAAATGTGTGGAGTTTGTGTGACAGGTGGATATGGTTAAGTTCAGTGCATCATATTAAGGCAAAGGAGAATTTTCAACACTGCCATCTCATCAACCTTAATAGTAGGCAAAATGTTGTAAGGCAAAATTTGGAAACATAGAAATGGGATAATATTCAAGCAAAGGAAGGTTGACTCTATTGAGATATTCGATCTTGCCCGAGTTACAACTTGAGTATTGATGAAACATAAAATCTTATCTATTCAATTCTCATATAGTGACTAATACCTTTCTTCCTATGTTTGCTTAAAATCTCTTTGATATTGTAATTATTGTTTGTTCAAGTGTGTCAGGCAAGCAATTGCAGAATTCTTAGAGGAAGGAACCAAGAAGCTGAAGGATAGGCTGAAAACTCTGGTAATAGGAAGAGGGAACTGAAGTAGGTTTTGTTCAGTGAGGTGGTCCATCACGGGGTGTTCTATTAGGAAGAAGGGGTACCATAGACGCAAGTTAAGCTGTTGTAAATCAAAGTCTTTCAGCACCTATCTGCGTATGGGATTAACTCAACGCTTCTCTTGCAGCTCAAGGTCTTAACCTCTTTGTTTTAGTCACTCCCTCATGAAGTTTTATATATATATATATATATATATATATATATATATATATATTCAATATTTTTTTTATTTTTTTTCTATATCACAAACTATATTATGGTGTGGATAGTAGTATGCATCATTTTTACTTTAATTTTACCTTATTTTGTTTCAATAGATTCAAACAAATCCAATGAAAACATTTACCGCTAGATAGAAAAGAATCAAACAAGTGAAAGAATAAAGAGAAATAAAGATGATCTTGATCTTGATATTGTGAAAGAGTCATAATGATTTTGATCTTGATCTTGCTAGTGCAATGTGTGTGGCAAACTATTTTCTTTACAATGGTGGAGCGACGGATGTGCCTATTGAACTTAGTTTTTGGTTCTCATCATGAAAATTTGTCCTCAAAGTTGGTGGGTGTTCATATCTCTAAGAGTGTTTTCTTTTTGTTGGTCTTAAAGTCCACTTGATGTTAATTATATATATCTTGAAGGTGGAGACTCTTTGAATTGATTTTAAAATATTGTCTGAAATGTTTATTATTTGTCATTAAACCTAAAGAAGATAAACATATTTTCTTTTACCTTTATTATGTTTGAAAATATTTAAGAGGCTCTCTTTTTTGTCTTATTTGGATTTCCATAGAAGATTTCTATTTCTTTGTCTCTTTCCTTTTTCACTTTCTCATGCTTTTCGTAAACTTCCTTTGTGATAAGTGGAGTGGGAGAGTATATCTGTCGAAGGAGAAGGTGAAATTGTTGGTGTAATAATCATGGTGAATATTGTTTCTGTTGACGACAAACCTTTCTAAAAATATACTCCCTAATAGTATGAGTTGTGAAATACTTTGAGTAAAACATGAACTATTTATAGATTTTTTATCTTATCTTTCAATTACACGCATTAAACACAACTACTACAAAATCATAATTAATGAACTCTATTACATATCATAATCATGATAAAAAACACTCTTAACATTTATAATTCTCTAACATAATTAATATTAAGGGTGAGCATAAAATCCTAAACTGACCGCACCCGACCAAATCGAACAAAAAAATTGGTGGACGGTTGATTTAATACAAATTTGGATATAAATGGATAATTTAAAGCAGGTAAAACGGATATAAAGGATAGGATACAAGTCAAGAAAAAAATATTTGAGAATACCCAACCCGACCGCTTTTCCTTTTTAGGAGGAAAACCCTGGCCGCCTCTCTTATTTCTTCAAAACTTAATGCTAATCTCTCTTCTCTGTTATTCTTCTCTGTAGCCCTCTCTTCTTCCCTTTTCTCTGTTCTTCTTCTTCCCTTTTCTCTGTTCTTCTTCTTCGTGGCCCTCTTCTCTGTTCTTCTTCTCCATAACCTCTCTTCCCATTCTTTTCCACTTTCAATCTTCCATTAAAATCCTAAAAATCTCCTTCACCACGCTCCCATGTCTTTCCTTTCTTCTCCAAAACCATTAGCACAGATAAACAAGTCCAAGATCGCGTGGCCCTCTTTCCCCGCCTCCTCCGCGCTCTGCCATTGTTGATGGAGAGAAAAAGAGTTTGATAGAAAAAATGCGTATGTGTGGCTAAGCAGACGAGGCTTGTGTATGATTTCAGGGTTTTCTTGTGCTTCTGATGCTTGTTTCTTCTCTCAAAATGTTGTCTTTGTTGTGTGGTTTATCTGTAGTTTATCTAGATGTTTGATATTCATCAAAAGTTCTCATCTTTAAGGTTGAGAATCAAGTTTTGGTTGAAACGGCTGACAAGGATCATGGGATGTTTTTTGTTTTGAAGGAAGTTGTGGATTCTATATTGAAGAGACCAACCAATGCCTCTTTCTTTCTTGTTCTTTTCTCAGTTTCAAGTTGATTGTTTTTCAAGAAATTTCAAGTATTGTTCCGTCTTTGCGAATTTGTTTTTGATGGTTTTAAACTCAGTCATGAGTCTTTTATCATTGATTTGATATAAGTTAAACCCAATCAACTATGTCCGAAAAAATCCGAATTCACAATTACCCCTATCCATGTAATCTGACAAAATAAACGGTAGGAATAAGTTTTGAAAACTTAAATATGAATAATACCGGATCGAGCAGGTTGAACCCGAATCCGATCCAATCCGAACTATGCTCAGCCCTAATTAACATAACAAATTATTATTAAATGCAATTATTCACATTTAAGTTTATCCAAGAGTTTCGTATTATAATAAAAGCTTGTGATTAGTTTCCATGGAACCAGTTCAAATATCAACTTTAACATGCATTTGATATCCAATAAACACATTAGTAACACATTATTCAACATATATACTCAAATAGAAATACACCAAGTTAGGGTCTTCCCTCAATTAAAACCATAGAAATTTTTGCATCTGATGAAACTACCATTAGCATGACCTTTGAACCTTCCATCATTTGCAATGGTTACTGCATTTTGCTGGGTGCCTAGACGTGGTGGTAAGGGACCACCATCGCTGTCTTCACTGTCAGACTGCCAAAACATTTTGCGATGCTCCCTCTGAAGGTTACCACAATGAGGACACATGCTTGGCTTCCAAATCCCACTTTTATTCACTTCATCGAACATTTATAGTAATGCAGAAACAGGGTGTTGTTCAGGACCCTCCACTGTTATATCAAACTTTCCATCACACACTCCAACCTTTGCCACAACCGAAAACCCAATATCTGTTCTTTCACTTGATCTGTTAACAATCACTCTTCCGTTGCCATTAACAAAATAGTGTGCTATAGTCACTGCCTTAGCATGTTCATAATCGATTTTCTTGCACTCCCAAACAAGAAGACCGAACCTGTTTGCACTGCCGTACAAGTAAACTCTGGTGTCCGTAACACCTCCCCGTGCATCAACCTTCTTTTTTGTCTTCGTCCACGCGATGGAACCCTGAGACCTAAAGTCGACCGTGCTAAGAAAACCGGTTTCAGTTTTGTATATTTGCAGGAATAGACTTTCCTTTTCTGAACATATTATGCTGTCATGGAGTATAAACGTTACCATGTTAACATTACCGTCTTCATAAACAAGTCTTGTTAACACGAGGTTGCACGTTGACCCTTCAACGGTGTATGAAACTTCTCCCTTTTCGGAAAATGATCCATCGTCACACTTGTGAATCATACATGTGGCCATGTTGATAGTAGCATATGTTCCAAGTTGAAGATGGCATGGAAATGGAAGACTCCCTCTATGACGATGAAAACCAGCAAAATTGTTGTTTCCCATCTTTTTGTGTGTAGAGTAGATGCAGCACAACACAAAAAGTTGGAATCGATCGGTTGAAGAAGGTAATGTGCAGTTATTCAAAACAATAATGAGAAACTAAACTAAACTAGGTATTGTGTTTTGTGGTGAGCATGGTTGGGATGTTCACATGCCAAAACTATAAGTAGACACTGATAATAGAATCATATTTTCACTCTCACCGTAAGGGAAGCGTTGTTCTTCAGCTTTTTAATTCAGTAGCATCTAATTCTTTATCTCTTTCTGATGCTCTTTTTTATTCTTCCACTTGCTTGGTTCTTTGATTCTTGATTCTACTTTTTGATTCTATTATGTAGTGTTAGTTTCTTTCTTTAACAGTGTAGTTTCAAAACTAGGGGTGGTTTTTAGCATAAGTCATTTTTAGTTTTAAAATCACACAATGATAAGAGAGGTTGAATTCTGTAAATGTGGTTAATAAAGAGTGTAGTGCATGTGCAATTGAAAAAATATCAGTGTCTGCAGTAAAGAGGAGAACATGAATTTGGTTTTGTATCCTTGATTATACAATTTATTGTTGTGCTGCTTCTATTCGACGCACAAAAAGATGAGAAACAACAACATTGCTTGTTTTTAATGTCATAGAGAGAGTTTTTCATTTCCATCAACATGATCATATCTAGTATTCACAAATGGGATGATGAACAAAGGCAGAGAAGAACGTTCATCCATGGGTGGGTGGTGTAAATATATATAAATTAAATTGGTAATATCTTATTTCTAAAATAGAGAACTGGAAACAAAATTTTGAAAGATACATATAATGCAATCATCTATCTCTTTCTCTATTTCTTCTACATATGTCATTTATTTTTAAAATTTAAAAAATAATTCAATCCAAATTCAATTAAATAGATTAAAATTTGAATTTTCAAAACCCAAATAATTATTCTATCTAAATCCAATTAAATGAATTGGACTTAAAATCTAAAAACATGAATTTTGATTTGAGATAAATCCATTTAAATTATCTTAAATAATATAAAATTGAATTTATTATGGATTGGATCTCAAAATTTAGATTATTTTTGTTATCTCTTAATTTATTTTTATCTCAATCTATTTACTATTATAAATAAATTTTAAATATAAACACATCAATGCTTATCTACCATTAAAAATATGTCAGAATTTTAAATAAATTTATCTTTCATCTTCTCATATTTTCATTCATTCAAATTAAACTTTGATACTCTCATGTATTATTTCATTGTCTCACTCTCAATTGACTAATAAATTATTAGATCAGAATCTACACCATTATTTGAAAATTTAAATTCCTTACAAAAAAAAAAAAAAAAAAATAATTAAAACTGACATTTTTTAATCCAAAAGTCTTAAGATATTAGGTTTAAGGATTTGATGTCTTATGTTTTTTTTTCTTTAAAATTGAACAATAATAATAATTACGCTTCATTTAAATTTATCAGAATTATGGATGACAAATAAATCCGTTTTCGTCACATTGATGGGTATGGATATGGAGAATTTTCGACTTTTTCAATCAGGTATGAGGATATACATATTTGTCCCGTCCTCGTCCACATACCCGCTATAATACCTGTCCCACCTTATATATATATATATATATATATATATATATATATATATCACATCTCCAATATATTTTTCATTTTATCATAACCGTTATGCAATAATGTTCAAATGATGTATATAAATTAAATATTTTTTTATGTTTCACATTTGAATATTTTTATTCCTTTTTAATATTTATTGTATATTTTCCTGTTATAAACCTTTCACACTTACTAGGTAAAATAAAAAAAAAATCATCTTCTCTACTTTATTATTATTAATTTTTATTTCATTTGAAGAACTATTTTTGTTTCGTTAAAATAACTTTCGTTATTCCTCAACCATTGACTATGTTGATATTTGAAAATTTTTCTTAGATCTTTAAAGTATTTTTCATTTTATCATACATTTAATTATACACTTGTTTTCTTTTGTGAGATTTCATTCAATAATCTCTCAAATGGTTTATAAAATACACATTTGATAATTTTTTAATATTTTATTTGTTGTTTATTTTTATCATGTAGAATACTATTTGATATATTTTATATAATTCTTTTTTATTTTCTAACTTATTATTATATTGGAATTTTGTCACTATAATTATATAAATAAATTTAATTTACCATAATTCAAAAATTTAATGTAGTTGTCATGAATTTCCTTTTATTACCATCTAATATATATTGAAGTTCAAAAGGTACAATATATATGTTAAAAATTTATTATTATTAGTTTAATATTTTTTTATTTGCGTGATTTTGATCACGTGAAGTAGTGTAACTTTTATTAGTGTATAAAAAAGATTTATTAGAATTTAAAAAATTAAAATAAACAGACCTTTAAAATATATTTTTATTTGAATATTTGTTTTCTTTTTATATATTTTTTTAAAATATTTTTAAATTTTATAAATTAGGTTTCATTAATGTTTGCAAATTTAATAAATATTTTTATTCTCATGAAATTTTATTTGGTATTCTAATTTGAAATGTATACCATTATAACTTTTTTCTGAATATTTGATATAGAAGAAACAACTTTTCTCTTAATAATGAATATTTGATAATATTATGTTTCCTTTTACTGTAATTTTTTATTATTTTATAAAAATTAATTAGTTAATATTGAAACAACAAGAAAGCGGGTACGAGTATGTGTACGAATATATATCCGTTATCTGGTGAGGATGAAGATGAGAAAAAAATTTGATATCTATTGAATTTGAGTGTAGGATATGATGAATTTTTCGGATAAAAATGGGTATGGGATAGTGAAACTCTTTGCCACCTCACTCGTTACCACCCCTTGTACCCGTTTAAAATATAATATACTTCAAAAAGAAAAAATTGAACGTGACATTCTATTGATCTAAAATTTTAAAGATTCAAAGTTGTATAATTTGTTATTTTAAATCATTTAGCTGAACAACCATATTTATCAACTCGTTACCTCAAATTCAATCAAATTAAAATAATACAAAAATCTCATAATTTTCAGGAAATATTTCATAACTTTTTGAATTGAGTTTTATATTTTAACTAAAAAGTATAACAACATTTAAAAATAGATGATAACTTGATTAAATATCACTTTTTTCTAATTACAAAATTAAAAAATAAATTGAAATAAATTATTTTCTTTATCCATTTTAAGAAATAATGTACAAAATTGAAAATAGTACAAAAATATTTGGAATGTGCTTGATTAAATTTGTGTAGAGTATTTATATCCTATAAAATTTCACTAAATTTATATTTCTCTTAAAAGTTTAAAATAATTTATTTCTTTAAATGAGTGAGATAGTATAAAATTTACTTAAAAATATTTTTTAAAATTAGGTAAGATTAGATTTATTTTATATATATATATATATATATATATATATATATATATATATATATATATATATATATTAAATTTGAAATATATTATTATATGCTCTTTTAATTTTCTTATTATATGCACTTTAAATAATATCTTATTATATACACTTTAAATATCTTATTAATATGGGCTCTAAATAATATATTATTATATCACTTTAAATATCTTTATTATATGCACTTTAAATAATACGCACTTTAAACCTATATAAGATTATATTTCCTTATTTCTATAAAACAAATTCTTATATATAGTCACTCTTCTATGTTTCTATATATCTAATTTATATTTAATTTATTTATTTGTATATCTATCTTATTTATTTATTTAATATATTTATGATTTTATCAATTCATTTACTATTATAAATAAACATAAGAGATAAATCAATGTAAAACTACAAACTTTTGATTCATAAAATATAATTAAATAATTTGATTTTGAAGTGTTTTTCTTTGTTTTAATTGGACAATAATAATATGTTAGAGTTTCATTTGAGATTTATTGTACTATTTAAAACATATTCTACTTGAAAAAGAAGTTTTTGAATGTAATATTCTATTCATTCTAAATTTTAAAGATACTAAGTTGGAGTAATTTATTATTTTAAATCATTTCACTAAACAACTTGTTATATCAATTCGTTACTTCAAATTTTTAATTAAAATTAAAATAGTACAAAATCTTATAATGTTACATTTCATAACTTTTTAGATGAATTTTATGCTTTAGTTAAAAATTATAACAATATTTAAAATATGTGATAACGTAATTAGATATCACATATGTTATAAAATTTAAAGATAAATTTAAACATGTTACTAAATAAAGCTAACAATAGAGAAAAGAAGTAAAGGAAGAATAGAGAATGAGAGAATGAAGATAAACTTTTCTTTGTGTCTTATTGTTGGGAATAGTCTAAGTATGAGTAGGGATGGCAACGGGGCGGGGCGGGTACGGGTATCATGATCCCATCCCCATCCCCATAATAAAAATTCATCCCCATCCCCATCCCCATCCCCAAACCCAACGGGTATACAACTTTTGACCCATCCCCATCCCCACCGGGTAACGGGTATTTTCTT
>Ga0214543_1012306_pt1 | contig 11457 bp, 6 predicted proteins | sample CNSS2metaG_FD_160094 | JGI IMG/M metagenome (GOLD analysis project Ga0214543, IMG submission 160094) | Root nodule microbial communities from cowpea collected in UCLA plant growth center, Los Angeles, California, USA - CNSS2 | ecosystem: Host-associated > Plants > Roots > Nodule | place: USA...
AAATGAGTTGTTGGCTGAAAACTCAAAACAAATTATATTTCTCCGTATAAACCTGTAAAAAAAGTGATGAAGAAGTTAGATCTGACAATATATAAGCAGAAAATGAGTTGTTGGCTAAAGAAAACTTGAAACAAAAAATATTTCTCCGTTTAAACCTGTAAAAAAAGTGATGAAGAAGTTAGATCTGACAAAATATAAGCAGAAAATGAGTTGTTGGCTAAAGAAAACTTAAAACAAAAAATATTTCTCCGTTTAAACCTGTAAAAAAAGTGATGAAGAAGTTAGATCTGGCCAAATATAAGAAGAGGATGAGTTGTTCGGTTGAGATAACTGAAAATAAAATCGACTTCTGGGGTTATCAAAGAGCTGAAAAGAGGAAGATGAAGAGTTGTTGAATGTGGTGAGAAAACCAGAGAAAAGAGGAAGGTTGAGAAGAAGATGAAGAGTGTTGACTGTGAAAGAGAGGAGAAGAAAAGAGAGACAGAGAGAGAAAGAGAGAGAGAAACTTTTTGAAGGTGATAATAAATGCATTTTGAATTTTTTATAAAACGCTGAAAATCGTGGTTGATTGACACGTTAGCCATTTTACCTTTTGTAGAATGAAAATTTTGAAATGAAGTGGGTCAGATATATTAATTTATAGAGAAACTTGCCATTTGTTAGTTTAGAATTGTATATAGTATTAGATTTCAATCATTTTGAGAGGGGTTGCTATTTTCATACTCTTTTCTTTCTTCCACCTAGCTAGCCATTTTTTAATTAAAAAAGACACCCTTTTCAAAAACTGTTTATTGTTACGTAAATTTATACAAACAAAAATTTGTGGTCATTAACTAAAAAAGTACTTTTTTGACGTGAAAATATTTGTCTCCAAGCGTTAAAAAATAGTCATGGTAGGATAATTTGTGAAGAAATAACATGTCAAAAAATAGATGCCTTTTTTTTTGAAATAGAAAACAAATTTCATTACAGAATACAACTGTAAAATTTCTCATAAAATTAAGGTTGATTGTGCTATTGTAGACTACATGATTATCTTGTATTTCTTTTAGCCCCACAGGTTGGAGGTTCAAATAAATCATGAAGCTTGAGTTTGAAAATATTGTAATGAAACATTTTGGAAGTAAAACTTTAGTAAAAAAGTATGCTAGTTGATGACAAGAGCAAACCGGAAGATGTTTCATGAGACAAAAAATAATTTTTCTCCAACCAAGTGCTAGTTAATTTCTAAGTATATAGTTCTTTCATGAAACACGGAATAAACAGATGTAAATAAACAGATATGTAAAGAGAACTTTGACTGTTATAATACAAAATAAGGCACTTATCAAAAGGAGCTTATAAAACACGGAGTAAATATACCAACCATTGGAGCTCACAAGTAGCAAATGCAAGAGTTTGATATTCACCCTTAGCAAATGAATAAGAGATTGTTGATTTTTTTTTTTTTTTTATTTTCCATGAAATCAAGGAGTTGTCAATAAAAAAAAAAGTAAACAATGATGGAACTTAATTAGCATCACTAAAACCAAGTAAGTGAGAGGATGAAGTTCTACTAAAAAAGAGGCCCTTTACGGGACAAGTCTTGAGATAACGAACAACATGCAAGGCAACTTGAATATGTGATTGAGTAGGGAAACAATTAATTGATCAAGTTGTTGAGTGGCAAAAACAATGTTTGGACGGGTACTGGTGAGATATATGAGGCGACCAACCAAGCGTCGAAAAGGTAAAGGATTGACAAGCGAAGTGGTGCAATCTTGATGGAGGTGCAAAGAATTGTCTAGGGTGTAGAACATGGTTTGGAATTGAAAAGAGCTCCATCAACAATTAACTGTAAGCAATATTTGCGATGGCATAAAGGGATACTAGAAGAAGGGTAAGCAACCTCTTAGCCATAAAATACTTCAATTTACAAAGATCTTTGATTTGAAAATGAGAACATAGAAAATGTTTAATCTGGTCAATAATCGTAATCAAATTTCTAACTAAGACAATGTCACCAACATAAAAAATCAATGTAGTAAAAGATGAGTTGGTAGCTTTAGGAAAGAGACTATGGTGAGCATATGATTGCTTATAATAGAGGAGAGTAATAAATTGGATAATTTGGTAAACCATTGACGGCTAGCTTTCTTCAATCCATATAGAGATTTCTTCAATTTACACAACGAGGAATAATCAGTGATACCTTGAGGAATAAACATACACATCTTTTGTGAGATTGTCATAAAGGAAGGCATTGTTGATATCAAGTTGTTGCATATGCCAATTATGAGCGGAAGTAATGGTCAGAACAACACAAATGGTGGTAATTTTAACATGAGAGAAAATCTCGAGATAATCAATACCTTCAATCTGAGAGTAGCATTTTGCAACTAACCGTGTCTTGTATCGTTCAATATCGTTCAATATTACCGTCACAGTTGCACTTAATTTTGTATACCCACTTGTAACCAATGGGGCACACATGAGGTGGGGTGTGAACTATATATATCCCTGTGCGATTGGAAATAAGGGCTTGTATCTCAACCTTCATGGTCTCTTGCCAACAGAATTTGATGGCAATTTCATGGACAAACTCATGAGTGAAAGTAAGAAGGAGAAAGATGAGAATAATCAAGAGAAGAGTAAAGAGGATAAGGTACGGTTGAAGATGAATGGAGAGAGGACGTTGAAGTAGGAATTGAATTAATAGTGAAAGCATGACATTCATTGTCATCAAGGTAAAGAGGACATTGATGAGGATGAGTGTAACGACAAAGAGGTTGTGATTCTATTGCAGATAGTGAACTTGTTTGGGTAGGTAGGGTACATGGTGTAGGCAAAGAGGGATGAGGGTCAGAGAATGGAGAACATAGTGTCGGATTGGGTTGAGAAATGTTGGGATTAAAGGTAGGTGTGTAAAACAAATTGGGTGGAAGGGTGTGTTAAATACTAGGCTATGAATTATTGGGCTGAGAACTTATTTTTGAAACAATGTACGAATTACATAAGAAGCTTGACAAAAATAATAATTTTCATACATAGAGAGAGAGAGTCGTACATCATATTTTTAATGCAGAGTCAAAACACGTACAACATAAATAGAAGGAAAACTTAGTCATCAATTAAGTCTCCTCCTTAGCATCCTTGTTCAGATCAAATTTAGAAGGGTTAAATATGTTTTTGGTCTCTAAACTTCTAGAGAAAATTGGAATTAGTCCCTCTTAGAAACTTTAACTCAATTTAGTCCCTCAACTTTAGAACTTCGTAAATTTAATCCTTTTAACCAAATTTTGTTAAGTTTATTTCATATTTTAAATGTATTTCTCGGTTAACATTGAACAAGAAATATATGAAATCTTCGGCAACTGAAAGAAGAAGTTTGGCTAATGTTCCAGCAAGACAACAAGAGTCTCTAATGAGGAAGAAGAACCATTGCAGGCTAAAACTGGGAGCCTACAAGACATATATAATACAACTAACGAGGTACATGTTGTGTGCCTTTTGGCAGATTTTGAAGATGTTAGTTTTGAAGAAGCCATGATAAATGATAAATTGAAGAAGGCAATGGACGAGGAGATTGCTTCTATAGAACGCAACAACACGTGGGAACTATCTATGTTAGCCACGGGAAAAGCGAAGTACAGGTCGACCACGAACAAAGTGAAAGCGAAGTTAACCATGAAGAAAGCGAAGAACTTGAAAATTCATGAAATGGACAAGCACAATGTGAGAATCCAAGATGAAGAATAAAGGAACAAAGATGGAGAATAAAAGAAGCATGGGGAATTTTTGTTAGGTAAACTTAAATAGAATAAACTTTATGTTATAACTGTTCTTGGTAATTAGTATACTAGTGGTTTATAGTCGTTGGGTGGTTAATGCACTAATCGTTTATAGCTGCTGGGAGTACAATAGACGGAAATTGCAAGTCTATAAATTGTATTGTTGATGACATGAATACAACAATAAAAAGTTAATAAGTTTTTTCATGCAAGAGCCTCTTTCTTTTTAAACATATAATCATTCAATTTTAGTAGGTATGGATATATTTTAATCTGTTGGGAAAAATCCAAGTGTGAGTCAAAAAGTCCCACATTGGATAGAAAAGACAAAGTTAAACACTATATAAAAATAAAGATCCATAACAACATTGCCTTAAGGTTTTGGTGTAAAAGTGGTGTCTAAGATCTTATGTGTAAGACTAATGTCATATAACCATATAGAACCACAATCTCTCAATAACCATGATTATAACCCATATATATGAAAGAATATATAACCAACACCGTCTTATCTTATAACTAAGCAATCCAAAACATATAATCATCATAGTTTTGTCTGTTTCCCACATATAAGATCTTCACTAAATGAATTGCTAGTGTTGCAGTTGAAACTGTCCAATATATAAATACTATAACACTATTCGTGTATCTTCAAATGCATGCATCAGACAAGTAATTATCATCGAGTTTTCAGTGAATTAAACTCACGGCAAGGAAAATATCAAGTCGTAAAGGGCAAGATTTTTCATTGAAACCAATTTTCAACCCTTATCAAGTCAATACTTCGTTCCTGTCAATCGTCAAATTATACAAGTACGTTAACTGGTTGACAAAAACTTCGACACAAGTTAATTTGTAATGGTAACTCTATTCGCTTATAAATTGATCGTGTTAATTTCGTAAAAACAAGTATTGCCACAAATCTGGTCATCCAAAATTGTGTTCTGTAATAAAGTTGTGGATAAAAAATAAAACATGAAAATTTCTGCATAACTTTCACTCATTTCTTAGCGCCTACTATAAGAACAGAAAAATTAAAGCACATTCTGGAAATATCCCAGTAAAGACCAACTACATCACCTAACCTTAAGTTCCTTCTCCGGAAAAAATCATGGAACCAGTTAATCGTTGAAATATGAGAATTTGAGTGTTTGGTGAGAATGAGAGTTGCTCATTGTTGGTGTCCACAACTTCAATTCCTTCTTTAATCTCAGCAGAAGTAGCTTTGATCACAGGCAACAAGAACCTCTTTTTAGATCATGTTCTTGTAGTTGTTTCTTGATATTCCAAGGGTCTTGTGCCTTCTGAAATAATCCACGAAGACGACCTGTCTGTAGCTTCAGCCTTCGCGATTTTTCTGCCACATTTTTCTGTTTCACGGTTGCTGACACTTTCTGCTGCTTCGCTGTTGCCAATTGTTCTGCCACATTCTGCTCCTCCACTGGAATATTCTGTAATGTCATGATTTCTAAACATTCTGGAGCATTCTGACCTTCAGTGACAATGTTCTGGAATTCCATGAAAATTTTCTGCAGTTTCATGTAATCCAAATGTTCTTCTCGGTCATTTTGCTCTTCCATGAGAGTATTCTTTATTTCCATGAGAACATTCTTCAGTTTCATGATGTCCGAATGTTCTTGAACATTCTGCTCTTCCTTGGCTGCAAAATTTCCTTGCACATTTTGCAGCTCCATGATCGCAAATTGTTCTGTCACATTTTTCAGCTTCATGGTTGCTAAAACATTCTGCTCCTCCACGGTTAAGATATCAATGAGATGATGTTGCTGCTCCATGCTTAACAAAGGATATTCATCATTCTGCTGATCCATCTGAAAATATTGCTGCTCCAGCGGCTCCACGGTAACCAAATGTCCTTGAACCTTCTCCTGCTCCTTGGTAAAGAAAAGTTTCTGAACATTCTGCGGCTCCGAGGTAGTTAAATATACTTCATCATTCTGCTGCTGCCCCATGGTTTCTGAACGTTCTTGACCATAATGCTTCTCCATTATTCTTTTCAGTAGTTCCATGGCTATCAATTTTTTTCGAACATTCTGCTCCTCCAGGAGAATATTCTCCAGCGCCATGCTTTCCAAATACAGTAGAGCGTTCTGCCTTTCCAATTCTATGGCAGTATTCTGCAATAGTTTCATGATATCCAAATGTTCTTGGTGATTCTGCACTTCCATGAACATATTCTGTGGTTGCATGAAATCATTGTGCAGCTCTATGGTTTCCAAATGTTCCTCAACATTCCGATGCTCCGTGGTTTCAAACTGTTTCTCAACATTCTGCAGCTGCATTCTTTTCGAATCTTCTTCAATGTTCTGCTGCTCCATGATATCCAAATTTAAATCTGAAATATTCTCAACCCTCAGGGCTGGCAAATTTATATATGGAACACTATATATGTTGCTGTGAGTGTCCTCTTCCCTACAAATTATATCAAAGCATATCAGGGGATGTGAAATTATTAACCTTCAAACAATACTAGCTTTTTCATTTTCAACAAGAACGTACATTTTCTTAGAAAGAAAATACACAAGCCATGCAATAGCCACTGAAAGAAAAATTAGAATGATTGGTCAAGATACACCCCATTACAGGTAAAATTGGATAGCAGATACAGAGTGATAAGAAGAAAAAGAAACAAAAGAAAAGAAGTGATAAATGTAGATACATACACACCATTACAGGTAATTTCTGATATATACCAGAAAGAGAGTGATTAGAAGAAAAAAGAGAACAAAGAAAAGTGATAGTGAAGAAAACTAACATGAAGAAAAAGAATTGAGAATGTAAGGCTTTGTTGGTATTGGGAGTTCTTTGCTGCGCTTGAAATCCTCTTGGGACTCGTTATAAGAACAACCAGTGACAACCTCCTTCCAATATTCCTTTTTCCTTTTTTGTTTCTCTTTCCCTGTGTTACTTCGATCAGAGGAATGATATAACTGAATGAACGCGATGCCATGACCTACTTGCATTGTTACTATATATATACACCCTTTAACCGAATAACTGTTTGCAGTGATTCCAACTGCTAAACTCTAACTGTTAGTACTCATGCATGCTCCTTGCCATGCACACTCACTAATGTGAATATAATAAGAACGTGTGGGGTTTCTTTCTTAATTTTCTAATTCTAATAAAACATTTTTTTCTTATTTAAGCAGTGATATATTTAAACATTCAATAACTTCAGAGTTAATGCTTATAGTCTCTCGTTTAAGCAGTGATTTATCACTTTTTGTATACAAAGTTTATATTGTAAGCTAATTTTTCCGTTAAATCAGCTATGGTTAAGCTAACACTAACCCAAATAAACATTAAAAAGTAATAATATTAGTGTTTGCTCAACTGACACTAACTCAAATAAATGTTAGAAATAAATAGTTATCGCCACCTTAGTTGACACTAAGTTCTATATTATCAATGCACGTGTGTTTGTCATAACAAATACGAACTGAAAATTTTTATTAAACTAAATGTCAAATATTCTCACACAATTTTTCTTTCACTTTCTATATAAAACTTAACACACCTTTTTTTTTTTCTTTCACAAATCTCCTTACACTTATCTTCTTTGTTCATATTTATATTATTCATTCACATTCATCACATTCATCCACACACATTTTCTTCATCTACATTTTTTTCTCATCTCCTTCATTCACATTTATCTCTTCATCTCCTTCAGTCATAATGAATACGCTTCATCCACTATAATTTTTTTTTCTATTTTTTTCATTTATACTTGTTAAACATGGAGGTGACGTACAAGAACTTCTTTTGAAGTTAGAGCCATTAGCATCGGCTAAATTAACGTAAATTAAATTAATTTTAAAAATAGATTTTAATTAGCATTGACTAAACCAACACAAAATTAAATAAAATTAAAAAAAAAAAGTATTAGCATCTACTTGGCAAATGCTAAACTACTTTAAAAATCAATTTCAATTTAGTGATGTATTAACGTCAACTTGTGTACAACACAAAATTGGTAGCTTGTGTAATATTTTTATAAAGGATAATGATAGAATGCCTCACTTATTTGACCCAATTTTTACTCGTCTACGTGGCATGGGTTATTTTATGTTTTTTAAATATGAAAAGAGAAGTAACGTGTGAGAAAAGCAAGAGTGAACATTGCGGTTTGAAGGTCACGTGCTACACAGGAAAACTAAGAAAAAAAGAAGTGAACGTTGCGGTTTAGGAAAAAGCGAGAGTGCGGTTTTGGGAAAGAAAAACAGAGGTGGGCTTTGTGGCTGTCGATCGCTGCTAATCGCTGGGAGCAACTTCCTCGACAATTGGAAGCCCTAATTTTGGTGTTCTTCTTCTTCAAATCAAAGGCCAATTTGGTATGTTTTACTTCCCCGATTGCAATCCCGTATTTTTGTGTTGTTTTTCCCCAAATGAAACCCTATTATCGTATGTTCTTGTTCCACGATTGAAACCCTATTTTTCACTCATGGTTGGATGGACATTCGAACAGATTATCACATTTCCGGTGATCGTCATGTCCAGTTCCGCTACACTGGGAACAACCGTTTTGAGATCATCGTGTTTCCAGGGACATGTACTGAACTTAGCATACAGAGGTATTTGCGCCATGCCGCCACTGAGTTTCATGACACAATCTTTTGTGTGAGGTTGACCAGTTATCAAAGTCGAAGGTCTCATCTATATGTCAAGTTTTTTATTTTCATTAAGCACATGTTAACCTCACATTAATTGGGATACTGAAAAAAAAAATTATGTTTTTTGCCAATCAGGACCTTAACACCAAATTTGCTACCTTGATCAAGAGCAAGCATATCAATCAAGTCATTCTTAGTGGTCCTAATAGTGTTGTAGTATGCAAACTTCTAATTTCAGATTCACCCCGCTCCACCAAGATTGGGAAGGGTTGGAAGGAATTTTGCAATGAACATCAATTGAAAGAAGGAGATCGTATGCTCTTTGAAGTGGATCACGCTGATGCCGATGAATTCATTACTGTCTTTGTCAACAAATGTTTGTGTGACGAGTAACTATGATGTTCAAACAATTAGATGTGATGTTATGAATGTTAAGGTTTTTTGTTAAATCTGATATTTGTGTTTTGTGCTGAATGAGGTCCTACTTTAATTATATGTCTTCCTTGTGGTATTAGAATGAAGTGTACTTTTCTAATTCAATAAGTGTCTTTTTCAAGTCAAGTTTTTGTACGAGCAGTATTGGAACTGGTTTTCAAGTGTATTTTTACATAAAATCTGGTTTGGAGACAATGCAAAAGCCATGCAAATAATTCCATCAGCGCGAATCATCAGCAAACAACTTAAAAAAGTGATTGGAATTGAAGATAGAAAAAAAAACCAACTTCTCTAGTACGAGAATGAAGTGTACTTTTCTTATTCAATAAGTGTCTTTTTCAACTCAACTTTTGGTACGAGCAGTACTGGAAATGGTTTTCAAGTGTATTTTTATAGAAAGTCTGGTTTGGACACAATGCAAAAGCCATCCAAATAATTTCATCACCGTGAATCATCAATAAACAACTTAAAGAAGTGATTGAAATTGAAGATAGAAAAAAAAACAACTTCTCTAGTACGAGAATGAAGTATACTTTTGTTATTCAATAAGTGTCTTTTTCATCTCAACTTTTGGTATGAGCAGTACTGGAAATGGTTTTCAAGTGTATTTTTACAGAAAGTCTGGTTTGGACACAATGAAAAAGCCATCCAAATAATTCATCATCGTGAATCATCAGCAAACAACTTAAAAAAGTTATTGGAATTGAAGATAGAAAAAAAAAACTTCTCTAGTACAAGAATGAAGTATTCTTTTCTTATTCAATAAGTGTCTTTTCCAACTCAAATTTTGATACGAGCAGTACTGGTAATGGTTTTCAAGTGTATTTTTACAGAAAGTCTGGTTTGGACACAATGCAAAAGCCATCCAAATAATTCCATCACCGTGAATCATCAACAAACAACTTAAAAAAGTGATTGGAATTGAAGATAGAAAAAAAAACCAACTTCTCTGGTACGAGAATGAAGTGTATCTTCTAATTCAATAAGTGCCCTTTTCAAGTCAAGTTTTGGTACGAGCAGTTTTGGAACTGGTTTTCAAGTGTATTTTTACATAAAAACTTGTTTGGACATAATGCAAAAGCCATCCAAATAATTTCATCACCGTGAATCATCAATAAACAACTTAAAGAAGTGATTGAAATTGAATATAGAAAAAAAAAAACAACTTCTCTAGTACGAGTGATGAAGGAACGTCTCGGATTTGGGGATGAATTTCGTCTTGTACAGGAATGGTATGAACCCTAAAACGAAAAGGGGAAAATGGAAGACGTCGATTTGGGGGTTTTCGGAACGAGAGGAAATCACGCCACTTGGAGGAGGTTCCAAGATAAGTGAGGAAGATCCGCCACTTTGAATCGGAGATTCAAAGATAAGGATCGGTGGTTCTGAGGAGAACCTCGAGACTTGAGAGAAAACTCAAATTTTCATATAACTCAAATCTGGATACAAATGTGTCTCACAAAGGGCTTACATACTATGGGCCGAAACACCAAAAGGCCCAACACAACTAAAGGTCCGATAAATCCCAAACAAAAACTTTACAAAAATTATAAAAGAGTTCTTATTCTACGATCTGAAGCTAATATGAGATCGCTCTCTAAAGGTATTGGGCATGATTCCATCAACTGTTATGACGATCCTAAGCCACGCCTCCATCATTGCCTCCAGGTTGGAGAAAATTCGACCTCGAATTTTAGCGTTTTATTACCTACAGCTAAACACACATCCATAAGTGCTGAAAGCACGCAAAACCTGAATAGTCTAAAGATAGAAATAAAGTGCTATCTAAAAATGAGATTGAAATTGTGGGAGAGGTCAATCTCTTATTATCAAGGTGCTTGGAGATTGTCCTCCAGGATCAAAGATAAACCTGCAGAACACATCAAAGAGTTTCAACACAACTATGCTATTCACAGTGAAACACAAGGGAAAACAATCCATAGTAATCATAATAGAAAAAGAGTGTCCTTGAAATCCCTTAGGATTTTCAGAATAGGACAAACACACTAGCAAATGATTAAAGTCAGGTTCATGTGTTGCCCATGTTGTTGTTACCTTTTCTATCATCTTTTCCTCACCCCATTGCTTATGCCATTGCTCCTTAATGTATAAGTCTTCACTAGGCATTAAGACAAAAAGAGAGGGGTTAGTAAGTGTTCCCAATGAAAATGAAAAATCATGGTGTGAATGGGAACAACAATTTAACGCATTATCGTCCCCCTTTAAGGATTTCATCTCAACCATGCATGTCAAGGGTGTGAGGAGAGACTCTTTCTTGTGTTTCTCTATTTGTTCTTCTTCTTCCTTTGCTCTTTGTTCTTTTTCTTCTCGCTCTTGTAGCTCTTGCTCTTTTTTTTCTCTAAGCTCTTTCATCTTTTGTTCTCTTTCTCTCATCTCTAGCTCCTTTCTTTCTCTTTGCTTTTTCTTCTCTTGTTCTCTTAGCTCTTTCTCCTTTCTCTCTTTTAGCTCTTTCTCCTTTCTCTCTTTTAGCTCTTTTTCCTCTTTCAACTCTCTCTTTTGTCTTGCCTTTTCCCACTCCCTTTTTGCTTGTTGCTCTCGTCTGACTTCGAGCTTTTGCCTAACACTCCTCTTCACCTCTTTCAAGTATACAATGTAAT
>Ga0214543_1012308_pt1 | contig 11455 bp, 15 predicted proteins | sample CNSS2metaG_FD_160094 | JGI IMG/M metagenome (GOLD analysis project Ga0214543, IMG submission 160094) | Root nodule microbial communities from cowpea collected in UCLA plant growth center, Los Angeles, California, USA - CNSS2 | ecosystem: Host-associated > Plants > Roots > Nodule | place: USA...
GTTCTCAACCTATAGCCAGTGCATGGCTACCGCATCCGGTACATACGCCTATTGCGGTATCAATCCGATCTATGCGTTTGAGCGACAAGGAAGACAATTGCGCTAATGTGGAGGAAAATTGCGAGATTGCTAAGCGGCGGCTTTGGACGCGAGATCGCGGTGCCGAAAAGTTTGCCGATCACCCGCCCTTACCTGGCCAGGCTCTGAACATAAAAGAATAGGAAGAGACGGGGAACAGGTGTAACTCCGATCGATGAAAACATTTCGGGCGGTTGTCCTCACACTCGAGGGCGAAATCATTCTGACGATTGCTTTAGTTTGTGCCACCGAGGACGAAGCCAAGGCACGTGCTGAGGATCTGCTCGAGGACGATCCTGTAGAACTCTGGGATGGCCCGCGCAGAATTGCGCGCTTCGAGCCCGAGCACTAGCCAGCCCCGCACGGGGCACGGCTTCTCATCGTCTCTCCGAATAAGATGCAGAAAACGATCGGCGAAGCCTGAAAATTCCGCGCAAATATGCGAACTGGTGCTTTTTGTTGCGCCGACAGCATGGTCTGTAAGGCGCGTGCAACATGGCAAATGCTTGAGATGGACTTCACGCGGACCGAATGGAGCGGCTGCAGCGAAAGTTTTCTTCCCGCCGCAGCTGAAGGGCTAAAATCATCCGATGCGCAGATTTTCTGCGGACACTTTGCCTGAGCTGGCTGTCTTGAACTCGAAGTCGATCCGGGCGTAGCCGGTCTTCTCAACCGCCCCAACGTGCAGGAATACGTCCGCTCCGCCATCATCAGGCTTGATGAAACCGTAACCGTTAGTCGCGTTAAACCACTTTGCAATGCCAGTCGCCACGTCAGTATCTCCAGCTAAATGACCACGATGTAGCTAGTTGTTTGCGCAACGATCAAATCCTTAACTGGTGGGTGCACGTGACAATCGCAATCCGCTTTGCAGGCTATGGCGACTGGCATTCGCGCCCGGACGGCCGATTGCGGCGGCGATGTCTGCGACTGCCATTGCGGCGTCCCGACGTCAGAGGAGACGCGGGAAGTTTACTTGCGAGAGGCGTCTCAATCGTGTCTTCGAGCGCTCGCTCCTGAGTGATGGTCACCGCCGCTCGTTCCAGTGAAGCAAGAAAGGCGCGTCCCCCTTCTGTTATGATCCAGTGCCCGGAGTCTCGCTCAACCAATTTCTGCCCGAAAATATTGAGACCTGGTGCCCGCTCGGCCAGTCGCTTCATGCGAGCCGTCCACTCCGGGCCGCTGGTGTAGAACACTGTGAGGTAATTCTTTAGGACGGCGAGACTGGCGCGGCCCTCCGGTTGGCCGGCGAGAATTTTAAGTATCGAGAGCTGAAAACTCACATCCGTCAACCAAACGCCGCAACACGAACGCCGTATATATTAGCGGCACCCCTTCTGGGCCCCGCGCTCCGTTTCAAAACGAGAACATGAAGAGTAATGCTAAATGCGCGGAACGTCCCAAAGTCTGGATACAAGCTTAAACTGCCGTTTCGAGTCCGGGAAGGGGCCTTTTGATGTTATTCATGGGCTACGCCGGTACATTGGGCTGCCAAGCATCCAAGCTGCGTGACGCTGGACAGCCCAGAGCTTTCCGAAAGGCAAGCCTCAACGTCTCACAGCGACCAGCCAAATTCGCGAGAGCGCCAGTCGAAGGTCGCGACGTTGCAAGGAGAGTGAGACTACCATACGCGCGTGAATGTATCGGCGCCCTTCAACTTGCTGGGCTTGCCGTTCTGGTCAACGTAGAACAGCGTCCATGACGTTGGCATTTTGGAGCCATTAATTTTGCCAACCCAGCGGGTAAAGGAATTGCACTGGGCAAAAGCGACAACAAAATACAAGCCCCTGGGACTAACGGCTCCGGATACGGGATAGGGGATGCCTTGGCATGCAAAACCGTGAGCGTGGTTTGTGAAAGTTCCTTGTATTGCCCCGCTGTTGGCGGACAAAACGAACAGTTCTGAACCCCGTTCATTCTTCCAGAATGAAGGAGCAGGAAGACCCTGCGCGGTGGCCTTGCTCGATACCATGAAACATTGGGCAAGCAGCAAAAGTCCTAGAAGTCTCTTCATATTCAAACCTCGAAAGAAGTAAGTCGCGTAAGGGTAGCAACATAGATCGTGTAATTTGGTACAACTTGAGGTGACGTTCGCTGCCTTAATCTTGCATTCGGCAGTGGAATCCGGCGCATATACCCGAAGTCGCGCCGGATCCTGGCGCCCTACGGCCTGAATCTCCCGAAGAGTGGTCTCGGTGTCCGCGCGGTAAGCCGATGCTCGGCTACTTTGATGTGACGCGAGCGCTCCCGGTCGCCGAAACGGTCGGCGCGGTGCGGGAACCAGAGGACGAGAGCGACATCGGTCTCGCGATCTTCGCCGATTGCGCGTCGATTTTCTGGAAAGCAAGTTTGAAGGTCTCTCGGCGTCTCGCAAGCAACCGGCTGACTTCGACGACCTCGCATCTCAGTCATCGCTGGGTGCGTTGAGCCCCATATCCATCCGTTTTCGCCGCTGGATCGGCAAAGCCATAAGAAGGTTTGCGTTTACAATGGAGCACTCCTCGGGGAGAGATCGTGGGAGTCCCGAGGAAAGTCATCCGTCATCTTGGTGTGTCAGTGCTCACTTAACCCCGCCAATTCTTGGAGTTTCGGCGGCAAGGAAGTGGCCGTAACAGCAGCAAGGTAGCGCTGGCTCGCGGAGCACGTCGTGAACTGAGCTTGAGCACTGGCAATATTGCGCAAAGAGGTGCTGTCGCCGACAGTACCACTTGACGGTTGGCCGGTATGGCGTCAACGACAAAAGCCAATAGGAACTGGACATGGATGTGATTGATCAAGCGAACGCCTCGGATTTGCCACCCGACTTGCACAGACCTTCAAGGCGCTTTTCTTGGATCCTCGTGCTTTTGGCCGTCTCCATCGGCCTGTGCGCTGGGGGTGCCTATTATTGGACTAGCGCCGAGGCACCTCCCGGGACGTCATCGGCGCGTGAAGCTGCTCAGACGTCAGGCTTGTCACACGAAGAAAAGGAAGCTCTCTGGGAGATCCGATTGGGACAACAGAAGGCGAGTGATGAAATTGAGAAGGCAAGTGATGGAATTGCAGAGCTCAATCGCAACATGGGTGCGCAGCAAGCCGATTTGAAGCGGATGGCCGACCAGATCGAGGCATTGACGGCCAAGATCGAGTCTTTGCAGAATTCACCGGTCCCTACATCTGTGCCCGAGGCTCCTTCTCCACCAGCAGCCCGTCCGGTATCGAGGCCGGTGAAGAGAATGGTCCAGCCCTCTAAGTCAGAAGGCCCAATCTCGGTCGGGGGTGCGCCGCTAATTGCTGATCCCGGCTCCGACCAGCGTTGATGCACTCCATAGTGTTGTCGCGGTCGCTTCAGCCTTCCGGCCGGTCGGCCGAGCCTCAGTCGATTTTTCTGCGTCTCTTGAGTTCGACAGATCAAAAGGTCGAGGACTGCTTCAACCAGCAGTCCGACGAATGGCTATTAGAACTGGTAGTTTGCGGACCTGGCAGACCTCGCCCAATTTAAGCGCAGTTGCGGTGCGCAAGCGGCCCAAGGGCGTGATTTCGATCGCCTCGGCGGAAACAGGTGCGATGATCGCATACCTATCTGACCGCGCAAACGCCGTTACTGCCGTGGTGATCCTCTGTTCTGGTGCAGCAATGGGGTTAGTAGCCAGAGGACACCAGGAGGCGGGAGTAGCGCTCGGACTCTGGGCGATTATCGCTGATGATGTCGATGGCGAAATTGCCCGGCGTACCAAGAATCGAACGATGGCCACCAAGGCCATTGGTAAAGCTCTCGATGCGTTCTCGGACCTCATCTTTGGATCAGTCATCCCGGCAATTGTCATCGCGTCTTTCATCGATTTGCCAGCATCTGCGGTATTCACAGCGTTCATGATATTGATCGGCGCTCTTCGCCTGGCATATTTTGACTATTTCGGATTGGACCATCGCGGTTATTCGACCGGTCTACCTCTCTCTTACGCTTTGCCAGTGCTCGCGGCGATCTTGATAGTTGACCACACAATTGCGCTGCTCGAGCTAGGTGTCGTTCTTCCTGCCGTCTTTGTACCGCTATCGCTGCTCCACATCGCCCCGTTCAAGGTCAAAGCCTCAGGCACTCTTGTGCATGTCATCACCATCTGCGTAGCGGTCACCGGGTCCGCCGGACTGCTGATTACGAGTAGAACGGGCACATAATCGGTGTGGCCTAGAACGCGATAAGGGCTGAGAAATGTCGAGCGTAATTGACGGCGTGGTATTTGCCGGAACCAGGGGACTCGCGACCCGCTGTCTTCTGTTTGTCATCGAGACCTGCGGCAAAGACCACATCGCGGGCATTCTCGGCGCTTCCCGGTACGAGAAAACATGGTGGCGGCATGAAACCAGTGAGGAGCTTTGGCAAGTCGCAGATCGCTTCGGGATACCGTTCTTCGAGTCGATAGACGATGTTCCTCCTCTCGGAAAATTTCTCGTCAGTATCATGTGGAACAAAATCTTCTCCGCCCGAATCCTCGCAGGCTTTGGTCGAGGAGGCATTAATCTTCATCCAGGCCCGCTCCCTGAATATCGCGGCAGTTTTGCGCGGACGCATGCCATACTCAATGGCGAGAAGAGCTTCGGGGTGACTGTCCACTATCTTTCAGAGCGAGTGGACAGGGGCGATATTATCGGTGAGTTGCAATTCCCAGTGCTGCCTTCAGAGACAGCTCTTTCTTTAGATACCAGAGCCCAACTTTATGGCTACGCGCTGTTCTGTCAGACGTGGCTGCGCTTGTTGGACGGATCGGCTACCCGTCGCTCCCAAGACGTGTTGATCGCTCAAGATAAGCGCAAGCCTTGCTTCTATCCCATGCGCACGATGACCGCACTTTTGGATTCGTCGGACGTTCCACGCAGCGCCGAAGAACTCGATCGGCTCTATCGCGCGCTATATCTTCCACCACGGATTGAGCCTCCGAAGTGGCTCGTGGAACGAGTCCTGACCGATGAGGTTCGGACGCTCATTCGTGGTGTTTAGCCTCTAAGGGTAATGTTTGAACTTGGCGCGCAGCGCGGCAGGTAATCCGGAAAATCTGAGATCGCGCTTTTCGAGGAGGTCAACGAAGGCCAGTTTGTTGCCAGCACACTGCGGCTCCGCGACCTGACCCTGATCTTAGCTCTGGAGGGCGTCTGGAGCATCCAGCCTATCGAGAGGTGCCGGCGAGCCGGCGACCCGACCGCCTGGGCGCCGGCTTAGCACGCATGAGGGGGCTAGCTGTGTGTGGAATTTGCGGATTCATTGGACGGATTACCGATAAATCAGTGACCGAACGGAACCTCGCCGTCAGCAAGATCGTCTCCAGCACGTTGAAAACGCTCGGCGTGTCAGGCCGAAGCCTGAAGCACGGACCATTTGATCTATGTATCAAGGAAAGCGCTGGGAATTTGTTCGATCGAACATCGAAGAAGCTATCGCGTCGAGCCGATTTCGGCCAGGCGAAAAACTTCCGAACGACGTCGAGCGTGCTCTCGAATATGGTGTCAACCGGCACACCGTAAGATACGCCATTCGGGCACTTGAGCAGGAAGGACTGCTTCGCATCGAGCAGGGGAGAGGCACCTTCGTTGTCGAACATTCAACAGCGTATCTTCTCTCCTCTCAAACCCGGCTAAACGACAATCTCATGTCGCGAGGCCGCTTGGCTCGTCGTAAGATCCTGACTACTGCAACGATACCGGCAGACGAGCGGCTCGCCGGCTACCTTGACTTGAAGGCCCGTGACGATGTGCTGCGCATCGACACGCTGAGTGATCAGGACGAGATCCCAATCGCCATTGCGCATAGCTACTTTCGGCGAAACGCACTCCCGGACTGCTGGACAAACTCTCTGGCGCCAACTCGGTCTCGGCAGCTCTCAGGCGCATCGGAATTGACGACTACTCGCAGCAATGGGTGACGATCAGTGCGCGTCTGTCCTCCGCCCAGGAGGCGCGCCTGCTTGAAATGTCCACTTCGGCGCCGGTCTTCGTCAAAGAGAGCCTTGATTGCTCTGGCCATATTCCGATCAAATTTGGCGAGAACGTACTTTGCGCGCCAAGAATCAGCTTCAGATTCGACTTCAAAGAGATTAGTTCCGCGGAGCAGTCGCTTGCAGGAAAGTCTCGATCCGGAAAAGCGCAACCCAGCAAATCGAAGTCATCTATCTCCTCCAAGGTCTAGGTCTTGTCCCATTCCTGCGGTCAAAGCGGCTGGGCGCGAAATGACTGTTTCGCTAGCACCATTGCTTGGGATGTGTTTCACATTGTATGCCGGGACGAGTGCTCGCGTTCTGCTGAAACAATGGGCGGCCGCTTTGATTGCGGCCTCCGTCAAGCTTACGGTTCTGGGCCGTTCTTACCCGCCCGGCGTCAGAGGCAGCCATGAATGTCGAAGACGCGCAGCGACAAGCCTTCCGTGACCGTCTTGAACTTCACCCCTGGGCGATAGGATCAAACGTGGTCGGCTTCTGCGAAGATGCGCTTGGCGGTACGCAGATCTTCCGCGTCATCGATTTCGTACCACCTGAGGCCATCGCATCTCACCGCAGCAAGCAGTAGGCCTCGTGTTTCCACGAGATAGGAAAGAAGCTCCTCGGTGTAGGCCTGGGTAGCTCCGGCCCTGATCATATCGTCTAGGGCCGGAATGACCTCTGTCCGCAGAGTAGATGCGGACAGCCGTAACAGATTCATCGTCTTGTAGAGAGGGGGGCCACCCGCGATAAGATCTCGCGCTGTTTGTTTCAACCGAAATTCTGAAATGAAGCCAAGATCGGACAACAGGACCGCCGATCCCTGCATCAGCTCATGGAAGGGAGCGACAGCAGCCGCGTTGGTCGCTTCAGTGATGATCAGCTGCCGCAATACATTTTCCTCGAAGAAGACGTCGCCCTCAAGAACGAAGTAATCTCCGGAAAGGAGTGCGTCACGCGCCAGCCAGAGCGAATAGGCGCTCCCAGTACGGTCGTAAACCGAGGATTCGACGTAGTTAATCGTAACACTGCCAAAGCGGCTGCCGCAGGCATCTTGGATCGCCTCTTTGCGATACCCCACAACGATCGTTACGTGTTCCACGCCAAGACACCCAAGGTTATGTAGCGCGTTGTGCAGGATGGGGGTGCCATGGATTTGGACTAGAGGTTTTGGGCTTAGGTCCGTGAGCGGCCGTAGACGAGAGCCCACTCCAGCGGCAAGAATGAGAGCGTGCTTGGGAATATTCACAGGCATTTCAATTCGCTTTCTTCATCCCGCCTATCGCTCTGCAAGCGTCGTGAACGCCTCTGTTAAGTGTCAGGTGCCGCAGACTTGTGAGACCACCCCAGAGATTGAAAGAGGCAGGCGTGAATTCTGGTCGGCGTATATACTTGCATCAGCCGCTGTGTGTCCTTCCTTGAGCCATAGGCAAAACTGTTTTGCCATGTGGAGAGCCTCTCCAGGAGTTTTACGTCGCTGCCAGTGCCGTGACGCTGAGCGGGACCGACGAAAGGTGAGGGGACTCATCGGCAGATTTTGAACAAAGGAAGCTTCAGGTGACAAACCCTGCTGCCACTAGCGGGGCTGCAGATATTGCTTTTCGGCCACGGCGAGTTCGTCATACCTCAGGAGCTCGAATATCTCGCTGAGCGGTGCGATCTGAGGCTCAATGCTCGCAACGCTCTCTTGAGCTGCGATACTATCGCAGACGCGCCGCATCGCAGCTGCCGCAGCTCGCATGGAGTGATTGGCCCAGACGACCGTGGAGATGCGCGCATCCCGATAGGCTGAGACTGGCGTTCGATAGTATGTGGTCGGAACGATCACGACAGGTAGCCGGTTCCGCCACTCGGTGACGAACGAAAGCATCTCGTCCGCTGTACTCTTTCGTGAATGAATCAAGATAGCATCGGCTCCCGCGTCGGCATAAGCGTGAGCCCGCAAGATAGCTTCGTTCAATCCGTGCCCGGCAATGAGCGCCTCGATCCTGGCCACGAGAACAAGATTTTCGGCGACTGCATCCTTTACAGCCCGCAGACGACCGCAGAATTCATCAATATCGGCGAGCGGATGCCGCTCACCAATGAGCGAGTTCAGCTTCGGGAAGCAGCTGTCCTCAAGCGAGACGCCTGCCGCGCCAGCCTGACGAAGTTTGCGAGCGAGCAGGCGAGCATTGTTGAAATTGCCGAAGCCGCCATCCCCATCAACGAGCACAGGTAACTCTGTCGAGTCCACTATGCGCTCGACGCTCTGGACGAGCTGGCTCCATGAAGCTTCATTGGCATCACGATAGCCCAGGGAGCTGGCAATCGACAGACCAGACGCCCAGAGCCCCTTGAACCCTGACCGCTGTGCGATTGTGGCGGATAGGCCATCATGCGCTTCCATCAGAAACGAGAGCTCATCATTCGAGCAGACCTGAACATGAAGCATTTCGGCAGGCGACGGCCGCGCGCATTGATGACCTGCGGTGGGCGGAACGGCTTGTGGTTGATACTGCATGCCTAAATCCTGGAAAACGAGCGATTGGCACCAATGTCACTGCTCATATCGTTTCGGCGTGATGCCGCTCAATGACCAGCATTGGTAGTTTATTGGGACCGCAAAGGCTTGCATGCTCGCCATAGGAGGCGCGCCGAACGCAAGCTTTCGCTATGAATTGATTGGCGTCGTGCCCAAAGGCTGGAAGAAGGGTTTTGGATGCGAATGAATGACCTTTCGTTCGCGAGCCTGGAGCTGCGGCCCCCAGAGAGAATTGCCCCCCCCACTCCTCGAGGGGGAGCGCTTAGTGAAAGGGTGATATCCGGCTCACATAGAGTTGAGGCAAATATCGAACAGCCACGATTGTCGCAAAGCTGCTGTGAGGTTGACGACATACGTCGCAGCCTGTCGGCAGGGCTGCGGCGGGATGGCAGGATTCGCGCGAATGGCGTGGCAATCGCCGAAGAATTTGTCCTGCCTCGCCGACAGTTTGCTGGCGCAACTGAGTGGTATGGCATTTGCTGATGCTTTCCTGTTCTCTGGACTACAGGAGAAATTCATGGCGGATAGGCAAGAGGTTGTGCTGTCGGAACGGGAAAGACAGTGTTTGCGATGGGTCGAGGAAGGGAAGTCATCCTGGGCTATCGGAGTGATCCTGAACGTGAGCGAGAATACCGTCAACTTTCATGTCAAGAATGCGATGCGAAAGCTGGAAACGTCCAGCCGGACTTAGTGCGTCGTCAAAGCGCGACGCCAGGGTATTATCTAAGGTAACCGCATAGGTTCCGTTGCCCCTAATGCAGATCTGGCGAAGTGTAAGGGGCGACTTTGGGTTGCTCCGGCGGAATGCGAAGCGAATTGCGCGCCCGCAGCTGTTTATGAAGGGTGTGCTTCTATTTCGTCGCCGATCGTCACGGGGCGCCGTGGACCACCAGGCGAGGTGAGATCGCGGCGCAAAACGCTCTTGAAAGCTCGAGGGTCTGTCGGATCTGATCGATCCGTCCCCGTGCTGCGGACGCGGCGGTCGTATGCGTGTCCCAAATTGGGGGGCGATCGTAGCGGTTTAGGTACTAAAGTCGTTGTCATCGGAAAGGCGGTGTAGACGGTCTAGGCTGGACACCAAGACGGCAATGATAGTCCGTGAACCCATTTTCGAAAGCGTGCTGCTGTTAGACGTTGCCCCATACTCTAGCGCTCTGCGCACTACCAAGTGCGGGCAATCCTCACGAAGCGTAGCTAGCTCAATGCTACCTCTTCGCTGACCTCCAATGCGAATGTTGGGTTCTTCCGATGATGTAGCGGATTCGAGATAAGCTAAACATGTTTGCGGCGGAAGCCGCGATCCGGATGTTTTTGGAAAGGCAGGCGACTCCGAAGTCAAACTGACTGAGTTGGACCACGACCACAGGGCGCCATCGATGATGTGCAAAGTTGCAGTATCGACGGGCCTTGAGGAGGAGGCGAGGCGTGCAACGCGGCTACAAATCGTTGCGCAATGTAGAGCTCATATGCATTCTCCGCCAGGTGGGTACGCCAGGTGCGGAGCCATTAACGACGCACGCTCCTGCCAAACTGGTCAAACATTTGAGTTGCAATTTCGTTCGTATCGCATAGTGGGAAGCCGCCCGCATTGTTTGTGCCGCGGGCAGAGTATCAAGCCGACCACATTATCCTCATCACGGTATGAACAGGGGCATGTGATGGAAGCGCGTCGTATAAGCGCGCAGGGCCGCACCTGATAGGGTCAAGGTTGCGGGCCGGGACAGCTTGAAGGAAGCTTCTCTTAAGGTTTCTACTTGGTATTCGGATGCGCGATGATGCGCGAGGGGCGGACCACGTCAGGAGCTCTATGATGCCCGTCTATACGGTGGGGTCGAGCGAGCAAGATCTTCTGCATCCAAAGGATTGACTACTCCATAGACTCGTCATTCCGCGCTCGCGCCATTTGTGCCGATCAGAACGGTCACCTCGCCACGGCGCCCGAGCCTTTCCAGCGTCGAGGCCCATTGCGCGTCGCCGGCTACTAAGGCAACGCTCTGCTTGCAAACCTCGGATGCGGAGGTAAGCAGCATCGCTGCGTCCCAGTCTTGCCACTGAAGATCGAAAATGCTGGCGCTGTCTCACAGGCTGTCCGCCGACACGCTGTGATGTCCGTTTGGCAACCAATGGCGGCAACGGAACATGGTCGTGCAGCCCCCGAACGCTGAAACTTGCGACTCCTTAGCCGGCACGCAGCTTGCAGTAAGCGGCGCATGACATAGCGCAAGCCGCGCTATGTCCTGCGCTTGCACGGTTTCCGCCGGGTCTGCTTGACGCGCCAGGGCCGGACAGCGTGGCCCGCCGATCTTATCTAGAAAAAGTCCATGAACACGCCACCACTCTTGTCCGCGGTGTTGCCTTCGATTGCTAGCGCTACGTCCACGGCGTTTTCGCAGGAGCGAACGGATGCGGCGGTGACTGACGACCCATTCCTTTGGCTCGAGGAGATGGAAGGACCAGGCGCGTTGGCTTGGGCTCGCGGCGAGAACGAGAAGACGCTCGGGGTGCTTCAGTCAGATCCTCGCTATCGGCCCTTCTACGAACAGGCGCTCTTCATCCTGCAGGCTAAAGATCGGATCGCAGATGTTCCATCCGAAGGGGGCGGTTTGGAGCAGTTCTGGCGAGACGAGAATCAGGTGCGCGGCGTCTGGCGGCGCACCACGCGTGAGAGCGATCGTAGCCAACACCCAAAGTGGGAAACCATCCTCGACGTGGACGCTTTGGCCGCCGCCGAAAACAGAAATTGGGTCTTTCAAGGTCACAGCTGCCTTCCGCCTGAAGGGCGCCGTTGCCTGATTAGTCTTTCCGATGGCGGAAAGGATGCCGTGTCCATACGAGAGTTCGATCGCGCCGCCAAGACCTTCGTCGCGGACGGCTTTCATCTCCCCGAGGGCAAGCAGGACGTCAG
>Ga0214543_1012310_pt1 | contig 11455 bp, 5 predicted proteins | sample CNSS2metaG_FD_160094 | JGI IMG/M metagenome (GOLD analysis project Ga0214543, IMG submission 160094) | Root nodule microbial communities from cowpea collected in UCLA plant growth center, Los Angeles, California, USA - CNSS2 | ecosystem: Host-associated > Plants > Roots > Nodule | place: USA...
ATTATTTTTTTTTTTTTAAATTTTTATATAAATATATATATATATATATATATATATATATATATATATATATTAAGAGAATAAAATAAGATAACAAAAAAATAAAAAAGATAAAATAAAAAGATAAGATAAAATAAAGTAAAAAGTAAATAAGATAAAACAAGATAAATAAAAAAAAATAAAGCAAGATAATATTAAAGAAGAAAAGATAAAAAGTAAAAAAAAGAAATATATGTTTATACTCACTTAAATATTCACTTTTTTGTATTTTTTTTTAATTATTTTAAATTAAAATTTTTATTTCATACCCAGACGAAATTTGGTGTTGACAGTGATGAAGCACCACTTCCAACATCGGGTACATGGAATAAAAAAGAAACTTACAACTTATTCAAATTCACATGTGTATTATAATAAACTTATGTAATTTGTTAAATAAAATATTAAATTTTACCTCATTAATCGAAGTATGTACCAAACCAGCAATCATAACAACAAAATGGTCAGGAACGTGATCTCTAGAGGAAATGTAGGCAACCAATGTTTGCATTTGGTTTTTGAGAGTTGTGAGCTCATTTTCCATCTTTAGAAACTTCTCATCTGTATTTTTTGATGTTGCACTGCAAGAAGCAAAATTCATACCATTTAACCTTGTAGTGGATTGCTTAAATGCAAGAGTGGGACAAGCTCCATGTGACAATCCTCTGACCCGATCTGGATGCTCCTTACCAAATATGAGACCAATCGAATCATTTGGAGATATATCTGATGCAATCTCTGGGTTATTCAACATTAACTCATCTATTTTTTCCTGCATTAAATTGGAAGTGCAAAAGACCGCCAAACAAACAAATTATGACAAATTACAATGATAAACCAGTACACCAACAATTAGTTCAGACACAAATAAGCAAATTGAAAGTGATCATATAAGTTGAAGTACTTGGTGAAGAGAAAGGTGTCCAGACTCAAATAAGCAAACCAACCATTAGTACTTGGCCGAGTTCATCATTTATCACCTTTAGATGGGTATAGTTTTTAATCTACCTCATGTACTATAGGTGAACTTGATAAAGTCACAAAGGGTTTTGGAGAAAATGCAAATCTTCCTCCTTATTTTGCGTTGATTAATAAGACTTTTATAAAGTGCTATCTAAAGGAACTCAAAATAATCTATGCATTTTCACCTCAATTAACTTATCCTAACAGGTTCGTTATTTTAACTATGCATGCAGATTGAAGAACTCACAAAATCAGCAAAGCAGCAAAATAAATCTAATTCTATGTAGTTTGTAAAAGGGTTTTAAATGGCAATAGAAACCATGCACTCATTATCGTTCCCATACAATATACTCCATTTTCTTCTAATCCCAAACACCAATTCCTCCAATTATCACCACTTCCCACTAACTCTGCCACAACTCCTCTCCCATTGCACTAAACACAGACCAAAACCCTCATTCCAGCACTAAACAAATTTCAAACAAACATAACATAGAGATGAAAAAAGGAGTCAGAACATTGAACAAACAGATTTCAATCAAATAGAGAAAAAGAAATTACTAAATTTTTATAGAAGAAATAGATAACAGAGAAAGGAAGTACTAGAAATAGAGAAGACAAAACTATGGAGTTAAGCTTCACCACCCTACAATTAAGAGCTCAATTGTGTGAAAAAGGAAAAGCAAGAAATAGAACAAAAATATTCAATCTCACACACTAGTCTACAAAGAAATCTCTATTTTATTCCTATGCATACATGAACTTAAACACTAATTGAACTTATACATTCAAAATACACATCCGGAGAAAAGAAAAATAGTACTAAGGGACTGAAAAGTGAAGTTGTAAGATAGTAGTTTGAGCAAGGGGAACCAACCACCAACTACAATACTGTTTTAACCATCACCATGCACTCAGACCAATAAAAATATATTTCAAATAATCAGATTTCAAAGCAACAAATTATTGGCATACTCAAAGTGTACTTCATATTTTAAAGACAATCATTAAATAGACAATTCAATGGCAGCAGGAACAAATTTACCCCAATCTCCATGGCCTCCCCATTCACATAGGTGCCATTTTTCCTCTTATGAGTGATCTTCCATATTTCAGCTCGCCTAATGTTCCTACCAGTCTCAATTTTCTATATGTTTTGAAGAAAAGTAATATGAGCAAAAAAAATAAAAATATAATAGCACATTATTTTTGAGAACAAAATATAAGTAAAAAAAAATGCCAAATTATTCCTTCTTCTTGACAAAGCCATAACACCACCAGTGTGAGGAATACTTTGTTTTTCCCTTATTTCTTTATTTCCATTGCTTAAGTCCTATAAAGTAGAAATGAAATCAGTTTTTCAAATTTAAAGAGATGGTTACTTTAAATATAACAATTAAATTTATGTACCATTGTGGAAGGCTTTAAGCGATACTCAACAAATAAAGCCCAATTATCCATGCTAACGCAATCTGGAACGTTCTTATTGAGATCATTTTTGCTCAAAAGTGGGTCATAAAACTCATTCCAAAGCTTGCACTTGTACTCCCTTCACAATTTTCCAATTCTAAATATAACATCTCTTTTTGCCAATTCTTCATTAACCTTGAAAATAAATCGAGACTTCAAATAATACAATAGTTAGTTTAGGTCCATTGAATAAATTAAATAAGTATTTAGATGGTGAATTTAGGTTGTTTTATCTTCAGTGTTCTCTCCCATGCATTGTCCTTATATGTATCTGCCATAGCTGACCAACTCTCAAAACTTATAGGGAATAACACTCTATTTGATGCTACATGTCCACAAACTCCTGCTAGTAAACCTGATGCCTCTCTAATTGGTTGATATCTATCATCATAGTTGACCACCACACGTAATCCAATGGGCAAGTTGTGAACATCTTTAACCTTGACCTTTAATGATTGAGTAATCTGTCTAAAATTGAATAATTTGTCTAAAATAATCATTATACTAAAATAACATTTTTTACCTATAACATCAACAAACCAATAACGGGCTGAGTGCCTTCCTATTTTTGGTTGCACTCTTTTAGTTCCAGATTCATATATTGGCACACTTGTTTGTTGTCCACTTTGTTCATTTGCTTGTTCTCCAGTTTGTTTAGTGGTTTGTTGTGCAATTTGTAAACTTGTTTCTCCCATTTGTTGACTTCTTTGCTGTCCAGTTTGATGACTTGTTTGTTGTCCTATTTGTTGACTTGTTTGTTGTTCAGTTTGTTGACTTCTTTGCTATCCAACATGTTGACTTGTTTGCTGCCCAAGTTGTTCACTTGTTTACTGTCCAACTGCTTCTGCATGATCTAATTGCAACTAGTTGCCCACAAATAGCTCTGAAGTAGTTGATATGTGGTGAACCTTATAAGTACCAACTGCTGACTTAAGCAGATTCCTTATCCTTTTTGCTCTAGGCATACCTGCACATAAAAATTAAACAATAAAATAAAAAATAATTTATAAAAAAGATACATGTATAATCAAGATATATAAGGTACAATCATACCAAAGATTTATTATTACTCAGACATGGAATCATTTTCATCAAGTTCATCATCATTATCATCCCTAAATAATGCCAATTATTGAGAATCACTGAAGAACTGATTTAAGTCTCGTTGTGGACATGGTTCAACTTCACATATTTTAGTATCTCCTCCCATATCATACAAGTCTCATGGTTTCAAATGGATAACAGTTGTCCAATCATTATTAATCTCATCATTGACATAATACACCATTTTAGCTTGTGAAGCTTCAATGTACGGATCATGCTCCTCACGATCACCAAAGTGAATTAATCTTGAAAAGTTAATACAAGTGAAACCCCACGGATCCTTTCTAAATCCACTATCTTTGGTTGTTTCAGCCCACTTACATTTGAACAATGTAACTTTAAAATGTCCATAATAATTGAGCTCAATTATATCTTCTAATTTCCTATAATTTCCCATAATATGCCAAATATGCTTGTCTTATGTTTTGATCTGCATTATAACCAGTTTTAAAATTATTTGACATTTTAAAGATACATGATAAATTATTTGAGAAATATAGTTGGTTGATAATATCAATATCTGATATAATTAAATAAATAAATTACTTAAAGATACATGATAAATTATCACAAACTAATATTTGCATTAATTTTCCAAATCAACAATTTGCAATCTCCTCTAATTATCTTTTAAATAATTCAATATCTTCAAGATATATCTGTTTGTTGTCGATATCTCAAAAGATTTAAGAAAATCTTGTCATATTTAAAAAGGTTTAATAGTTATTATCTTTTGATATTTTATGATATAATTAAATAAGATAATTATTTAAAAATATCAAATAAAATATCTAAATATATATTTTCCTAAATTATCTTTTATCATAAATATTTATGAATTATCAAAGCCCTGTTTCAGGGAAAAGATAGAGAAAACCACAAGGTCCAATTTTTGTTGCCCGTTCCCTCTTCTTGGCTTAGCCAAACTTCTTCACTTTTTCAAACTTTTTCTTGCCTTCTTTATGTAATGCTTGGCTTGATTTTTTTTTGATTTTGATAATTTCCTATTCTTGGATTTATCTTTAAGTGTCATGAAACTTTAATCAATTTATTTTCACACCTCTAAGAGTTCAACTTAGTTGCAGCTGCACTAATACACCTCAAAATATCCAAAAGACATTTATGCAACTAAAAAGTCATTTTTAACATGTTTTTGTATTTCATACTCAATAAACCCAATTATAAGAAATCCCAATTAAATCAATCTTTTAAGAACAAAAATTCAATTAAACCCCCAAATTTAAACATTAAATGAGGGAAAAAATATGAACTCATCACTTTCTCATTAATGGCTAAACTTACTTTTATAAGTATCTTATTGCTATTGCTACTAGGAAAAACTGAGACCAACACTAATTAGATATAAACAATGCATGCCTAAGTGGTGAATTAGTTGAGGAAATACAAGGGTATTCCCCAAGGCTACAAAGCAAGATTAAAATGATTGGTTTGCAAATTGAATATAGATATATATGGACTAAGACAAGCTTCTTGAAAATGGTTCTAAAAGTTCTCTTTTCAACATTAATGTAACATGATTTACCCAATTTAAAAATGATCATTATTTATTCAATCATGGTTCAAGTTATTCATTGTTCATTTTCTTCGTTTATGTAGATGACATTATCCCAATAGGCTCTAATTCTTAATGTGTTAATAAGGTACAATTTCTATTAAGATCCCTGATAAAACTAAATATCCTTAGTTCTTTTAAATATTTCTTAGAGTTAAAAATTACCAAATCCAACAAGGTATTTCCTTGAGTAGGAGAAAATATATTTTATCTTTGCTTGCTACAACTAGTTTCCTAGGTATCAAACCAACTACCCCACTAATGGATTCTAGTTTAAAACTTAGCCTCGATGGTCTTATTGATGATCGCTATGTATAAAAGATTATTTGGATGACTTGTGTATTTGACTATTTCTAGGTTGGACATTTGTTGACTCCCTATTGGGGTATGACTTATATCCAACAGGTGCATTAGGTTAGTTGTAGTACAACAAGGTCGTATCCACAAGGATTTGGCAACTAAATTAGTAATCAATAATCTAACCCAAGTTTGACAATAAAATAGTAATAGAAGGATTGGTTTGATATTGTTAAAAGTACATTAAAAATAAGTTTGAGAGTGGTGATGCCGATTAAGGTGTTGGAATTGAACTTGGCTTCTTAAATCAACTATATTACTCTTAATTATCTATAAATTATGTTCTTTATTTTAGTCTTCCTGGAAGTATGATTCACTTATGGATCTAACCTCATGTATGAGAGTTAGAACCTAAGGATGTCAAATACAATGTGGCCCCATCCGGGTGGAGGAACCCTTACATTGAGAACAAGACTCTTTAAACCAGCTAAAGTCGCATATCCATGTCTGGTATATGCCAAGCATTAGAAGACTTGATTGGATCTAAACACTAGAACATATGTCTTTGTATCTAGTATTGATGAGGTATGATGATTGGCTAAATCACCATGGAATTCAACATAAATCAAGTAACCAACACGTAAAACAAGAATACAACAAATATATACATTCAATCCCAACTAGGAAGGATTTAACTGCTCATGATGATGAATACAATAAGAACTTAGAGTAGCTTTCCTCCTTCCATAGCTTTACAAAGATGTACCATATGAATTAAAGCTATCTAAAGAGTTTCTCTCTCTAAAACTAATTTAGAAAATTAGCATATGAATCTCAGTGACATGCCTTTTGTATTTATAAACAATCAACTGTTGCTCTAACTTCCATTCTTGAAGTTTAGCCATGGAGGTTTCCCTCATGAGTGAGGTTTTTCCAAGCTTGGGCAACCACCTTGGTATTTAGTAGTAGAGATTTCCTTGCCATGAAGTTTTTCTCTTGATGCTCAACTTCAAATCTAGAACTTGATGTTTCCTTGCAGTGAATGTTTCTTAAAATGTGGCTCAACGCCAAAATCGTTGCTTAGCTATAGGCTTCAATTTTACTTTTCTCAATTCATCTTTCTGGCTTGAGTTGCAATTTTGGGACTTAGCACCAACTTCTCAAATTCCTTCATTTTACCCGCAACAATTGTATTAAATTCCACTTTTTATGATTTCTCATCACCACATTCTCTATGGCAATTATAATGATTTTTACATTGATTTAATACAAAATAAGGGTCTAAATGATGTTCAATTTAACTAATACTAGACACTTATCAACATTACCTTTGCAATTCATAAGTTAAGTCAATACATTAAGAATCCATTGACCACACATTTTCAATCCATCACTTGTTACATTACATGAAACTTACTCCAGGTCAAGGTCTCTTTTACTCTATTAAGAATAGATGTCATCTTTTAATATATGTTGATGTAGTCTGGACAAACCATTTAGACACTAGGAGATCAACCATTAGCTTTTATGTCTTCCTTGATGTTTATATGATTTCTTAGAGGTTTGTCAAAAAAGGTACTATGTCTGAATCTTTACCTGAATAAGAATATTATGCCTTATCATCAATGGCTATTGAAGTGTTTGGCTGCAATGATTACTTAAACATTTTGAAGTTTCAATTGACACAATTATGCTCTTTTGTGATAACAAATATGCCATGCACCTTGCTTTTAATCACTTCCATGATGTGAGATCTAAGCATATAATTGATTGTCATTTTATTCGTGTGCCTGTCCAAATGCAACTCTTCACTCCCATTCATGTCAACACCAAGCATAAAATAACTAGTATATTCACAAATGCCATTTCTGCTACCACTTTCAATAATTTCATTGGAGTTGAAACTTAAGGGAGAAATTAGAATAAAATGTTATTAGATATTGTGTTTCCTTTTCTATTCAATTTGCTATTATGTTTGCTATTGCATATAACCTTCTCTTTTATTTAAATATACACATCTTGATTCAATGACTTATTTTATTTCTTTCTCTATTGACACTACTGAAAAATTGTGTCATACAAATTATATTTTATGGATTGCTATTCATTTTCACCTTTTGAATTGATTATTTTTTGTTCCTATTACATGAATTCAATCATTTTGTGATTTTAATCATTCAAACTTATTTTGTTTCATTTCTATCTTGCTTTGACCAACTGAACATTGTTCTTGATGGTTCATAATTGAATGGAAGTAGTGTTTGCTTGGTTGTAAATTGAACACACAGAAATAGGAACTTATCATTTCTCTTCACAATGTCTTAGCAGTTAAGTGGAGATTGATAATTCACCAAACATTTCTTTTATTTTCTTTCAAGGTTCTATCATGATTGTTGTGCAACATATACTTTCTATATGTGTTGGACTTTGTGTACTTAATAATTTTAAGACTTTTTCAATCATGTAAACTTACGAATTATGGTTTCCTTTTAGCTCTTGAAACATTTGTGATTACATGTCCTATTTTAGAATTATATGTATGAATTGTTGTAACATCTAAAATTTGGTATTGAACACTTGATGATCTAATGAGCTACAACTTGCATAAAATACACATTAGAAGTTCATGCAATATGACATGCATATAAAACATTCATTATTTGTTATCATCAAAACATTTTGTAGGGGTTAGACAAACGATTGGATCTCAACATAGATAACTTAAGCACCTTGGTGAATCCTATACCTATAAGGCCCCTAACAAGGAGTTTATATTGAAATTGAGAATACAAATGAAGGACAAAGTCACACAAGATCTAGCATATAAGCTAATGTGGAAGTTTGACATGGGGATGGAGACTTGAGGGCTTTGATAGAAAACAATTACATACCATTATGTTGCTCATTCTATAGTTAGAGTTAGCACTAAAGTGGGTTATGTTGATGATGATCCATTGGGGATGACATTGGCTTCACAAGGTAATGTAAGTTGTATTTTGAGGACATTACCTCTTCTCTACTGCTTGCTCTTAGAAAGGTTTTCATCTCCCTTCTAATATTGTGAATGTTATAGTAGAGAAAGTCCATGAAGGTGATGTCATAATTTATCCAAGACCTTTGTTGCTTGACCTAGAAATCTAATTAGATGTTTCAATATATTTTTACAATTATTATTGCATTTGAAATATAGTTTACACACACATACTCACTAGTTTCAAATTGTTGTTTATATGTTGCACCGCAAAAACATTAGACACAAATTCTTCTCTAAAGGAATAAACATTTATCTACTAGCAATCCTATTAACATTGTTATAAAAAAATGTACAAATCTAGCTGAACACACACACACACACACACACTCACATACACACACACACACTCACTTAAATTTGTTCTTTGTTTTAATTAGTTAACTGAATTGATAATCAATTACCCTTCTCTGAAACCTCTAATGAACTATTTAATCATTTACTTAAAAACTTAATTGATTAACAAAGCTTTAAAATCTTTTTCCTCACTCTTTTAACTTTACAAAAACAAATTTCTTTTAATTGATTTTAGGCTTAGTTGGTATTTTGTTCCCGGTATTTGTGGGGTTTATTCAATGTGATCCCCTAATTTGTTTTGTCCTAAATTTAATCCTAATTTTATTTAAAAGAATTCAATGTGGTTCATTATTTTAAATTGGTGACCATTGTGTTAGTTTTTGATTTTTTTTTCTTCCTTATCCTCCTCCTTCCCCCACTATGTACCACCACCACCTTTTCCCTTTTTTCCTTCTTTTCTCTATAATCCAACTTCCACCACCATTTTTCCCTTGCACTCACTTCTCTACCATCCTTCCATCATCTTTTACCTTTTTCCCCCTTTTCCTTTTCTCCATCTCTTCTCTTTTCAATAGGTGACTATGTGAGTTGAGAAATTCAGTTGGATTCATTTAGTTCCTTCTTTTAGCTTCTCTTTACTCCCCTTAAAAAAAATGAAAGATAGATTTTGGTTGTAAATCAACATTATCTTACAACAATGCTGGATTTCTTTTGATTAATAAAACAAGAAGATATAAAGTCAAAAGCATTCTACTTTTAATTCTCATACTTTAAAATAGATAATCTCGTTCGACACCTCCATCCCAACCCAACAAGATACTATTGGATGGGAGATTTCTTAGTGAAAACATGGCTTACTCAGCGATGATGATGGTTTACCCAATGGACGAGTTCTTGGAGAAACCAAACCACCCTCAACTCACTAGATTTTTACCAAATTTTTCATCCAATTAGTGTATTGCTCACCCAACGAATGAGGCCATTAGGATCTTACTTCGTAAACTCACTTAGCAAGACTTGTCTCGCCCATTGAGTGAAACCATCCCTACTTTCTCCAAATTAAAAAAAAACCATTTTCATCTAGTGGCCATATCACTTGCCTAATGAGTCTGCATAATTTACATATGTGAATTTAATGTATCAGATTATTAAGGGTACCATCTGGATCATTCTACAATTTTAAGTTCAAAGACACATTAGATAGTACCACTTGGAAAAAATGATAGAACAAACCCGCAAATGTTAGAATATAAACAACTTCACACAACACAAAAAAAATTTAAAAGCTATATTTATATTCAACAGTTTTAAACAGACTATGCATACTAATTCAATCATCAATTCTAATTTACTATCAACCAAACAATGAATTATAGTTCATTACATAAAATTAAACATTTTAAGAATTATTATAAAATTATAGATTCCCTTTAAGCAAACTTTAGACACCAAAAGTGCTCCTCTAGGCACATCTCTCATAGGTAGCTCAAATTATATAAAGAAAACTCATATCAACGATCTATACATATCCTCATGACCATAAAAAGAACGAAGATTAATCTTGAGCTACCTAAAGTCGCATGCAAGTACTGAAAGACTATATGTGATAGAAACAAAGATTGATTCAAGAAAAAGAGTAGAGAGTGAATTTCCTTTATTCGTACTTTTGATTGGTTGGTTATATTACCCTCTATCCAAGAGTGCTAGGTAGACTAGAATCCTCATAGAAATATATAATGAAGTTAGAATCTTAAAAATATGTCAGATATGAATTTAGAAAAAAAAAATTTAGAGAGATAATGATTTTTATATAATGAAAGTTGTCTGTGATTTGATTTTTAATAATACATTAATTGAGTGTTACCTATAAAAGTAGTGCTATTTTTAAATTATTTTCTAGATCGTCGTTCATACCGAATGTTGACATAACGAGGATTTTATTTAGCCGGAAGTACATGGAGTTTTACAAACCTCTAGAAATAATCAGGGTTTTACTAAGTAACCATGGTTTAACATCGTGGGAAAATACTATAGATTTTTTATAAGTTTCGTTGTTCCAAGAATAACAAAAAACCTCAATTAATCTGGTAGCAGTGTTTACTCTTTTCGAAAAATGATAAATGACGATTAATGCATTTAATAGGAATTAAAATATTCGAAATACAAAATATAAGTCCCGTTAAAATTGCGTTGTTTTAGTGTAAATAAGTGTGCCTATAAACTTTAATATATATATATATATATATATATATATATATATATATATATATATATATATATTTCGCTACTAAATATAACTACAATCACTGTTGGAGTTTTTATATTTTACAGATATAACAATACAAAGGGCAATACAAGAATTATGGTAACATATAAAATTATTACAATAGTTCTTTCTGACTGTCTTCAAAACCTACTTTTACATCAGTAACGATTAAATAACTGTTTAAAATTTCTTAATTATTGTTAGCAGTTTTGTTTGTACAGTTAATAGATCAATAGTGAAAATAAATAAAAGACCTAAATAAGGAGGCCATTTCTGTCTTTATATAATGTGTTTCACGGACAATACCAAATAGTTCAAATACAAATAACTATTGCAAAAAAAAAAAAAAAAAAAAAAAAAAAAAAAAATAAAAAACTAAATAATAAAAAAAAAAAAAAAAAAAATAAATTATTTA
>Ga0214543_1012311_pt1 | contig 11455 bp, 11 predicted proteins | sample CNSS2metaG_FD_160094 | JGI IMG/M metagenome (GOLD analysis project Ga0214543, IMG submission 160094) | Root nodule microbial communities from cowpea collected in UCLA plant growth center, Los Angeles, California, USA - CNSS2 | ecosystem: Host-associated > Plants > Roots > Nodule | place: USA...
TTTCCTTAAACTTCGTTCAATTTCACTTTTGCCAAACATTGATGTAGTGCATTTTGATGAGGATGAATTAATGTTATGAATTTAACTTCTTCCAGACTTAGATCAATTTAATTTTTCCCAAGCTAAGCTTAGATCAATATCACTTACTTCAATGCTCAGATTAAGATGTCATTTTGAACATGTTGGGACTAATATAACATAATCAAACTAATTCATTTATTCATTTAACAATAGTACAAAACAGATCGGACTTTAAAAGATTACACACAATAACAGTACGAATAATACAATAACAACACAAACCCTATTACTAATTGCAACCTCTTCTCAACAACTTTCAATGATTTCTCCAAATCATTAATCTGCCTCATTTGTGTCATGATGATGACATCTTTTCATCAACACCACCATTTGAAAAAGTTGCAGCTCACATTATTAGAACCACCACTCTGTAAATCAATAAACCAAAAATTAAAATCAATTTATTATTAACACAAAAATAAAAACAGATTGTACCCAAAACTTTCTACCAATATTCTTGCCATCCTCAAAGTTGTCATCTCTTCACAACTACAAATCGGGGTTAATCCATTTCTCATTGAACCACCAACAGTGCACAAAGTGATACAACACGGTTGCTCCAACGATTACAACCAGAGGTAAAGGAAGAAGATTGAGATCGTAACATACCTATATAATGGGATTGCAGCAACACCAATTGGGAATGGAGGAACAAGATTGTCAAAACTCATCAACTGCCCAAACATCCCTTACCAAAATCCTAGCTCACTTATTTATGCCCAAATATCTAATTACCACACATGTATAGTACACGTAACACACCCTAATACAAACCGTGCCACATGTACAATGTTCCGTTAATGATTTAAACGACGTTACAAAAAAGGACCAAATAAAACACGAATTGCGAAAATGAGGACCATTTTAAACATTCCGTCAAAATGAGGACTATCCGTAACAAACACTAGGAAAATGAGGACAAAAAGGTATTTAAGCCTTATTTTTATTAGTTTCTATAATTTTATTTTGGGTAGGTTTTTATTGTGGATAACTAGCTTACTTTAAATAAGAAAAATAATAAAAAATGTACATTGAAAATAATAGTGATAAAATATATCATCATTTTTAGTTATATATTTTTGTATAAGGAAAGGACTTTTTAGCTATATATTATTTTATAAAATTATATTTTTTATATAATATAACTTTAATAAAATAAAAATGTATATGCATGCATTTTTGCCAGAAAAAAAAAATAGAATGGTCAAAATTTCTACATTGTAAAAAAATATTATAAAAGAAATTCTGTTTAGTAATTACCAGTAAAAAACATTTACATTTTTATTACATTAAAATAATAGATTTACAGAAATATATAATTTTTCAAAAAAATATGTTATATATTAAAATTAAAATAACGTAATATAAAATTATATACAATTTTATGAAAAAGACATTAAAAAAAATTAAGTAGAAATTATTAATTTATTATTTAAAATTAAACGTTATTCAATTACTTTGTTGAATAATAAATTAACTTTTTATTTATCAGAAAATAATATTTTTTATAATATAAACATTAAAGAAAATTAATAATAACTTATTCTTTTATATAACGTTACAGAATACGATAATAAATGAAAATATGATTAATTAATTAATATATTTAATTATTTCAGAGTTTTTACAGTATCAATGCACTTTTTTTTATTTTTTATATGACGTTACAGAAGATAAAATAAATGACAATTAATAGGATTAATTTTGAAACAGGTTATGCGCCTCGGCAATTGCAAAAACCTTTATTGTATTTATATATTTAATGTCACTTTCTCTGTCAGGTTTCTATACACGCCTCATCTCTGCTCCATACAATATCATTGATCAACTTTGTTGTCAGATAATGAATTTCAGATGACTTCATCTTTCTATTCTTTTTTCTTCTGAAATCATCATATTTGGTACTCAATTGCTCTATTTGCTATTTGTTTATCTCTATATCTGGAGCACACCCCATTTTTTATCAAACACTAATCTCTCATATTTTTTGTTCTCTGGAGATTCTTGGGTTGATCATAGGAGTTAAACTCTGGTATTTTACATTTCTTCTTTCTGGGTAAATTTATTTATCAAATTCATCCATGCATGAAGGTTCTTGTAGAATTAACATGATGTCAATCACATCCCTGTAGATGAAGTATACCATTTAATTTTTATTCTTCTGATGACCACCTCTGTAAGTTTGAAACATTCATTTTTCTCTGTTCCTCTTCCCCGACTTAATTTCTTTATCTTCTGATCATTTAGGGGAGCCATAAGCAGAGAGAAAAAAAGGACTTGGTACCTGAACCAACATATAAAAGATGGCTGTCACTAAGGTCTACATTGTGTAAGGATATTTTTCAAATGCTACTTTAGTAGAAATTTCTTTTATCTTTCATATTCTACCTTAAACATTCGTCAATCATATTCTTGAATTTTGAAGTTTGATGACCTTGAGGTGTTGCATCAATCTTTTAGGTATTACTCTATGTATGGACACGTGGACACCATGGCAAGAGAAGTGCTGAGAGGGGCTTCTGCAGTTGAAGGTGTTGAAGCAACACTCTGGCGGGTAATTCTTTCGATCAGTTACAATGAGCAAGTTGTGGTTTTGGTTGTGTTATGGAAATCTCGAAAACCAGTCCCTAATGGCAGCAATTGCAGTTTTGAGTGGCAATTTTTAATTTTTTCAATTGGATCCTTTCAATTTGAGTTGATAATTTGGTTTTGGTTGGTGAAAACAGGTACCTGAGATGCTTTCTGACCTAATTTTGAAAAAGTTGAAAGCCCCTTCTAAACCAAATGATGTACCAGACATAAGGCCAGAACAACTTGTGGAGGCTGATGGTTTGATATTTGGTTTTCCTTCTCGTTTTGGCATGATGCCAAGCCAGCTGAAGGCCTTCTTTGATGCCACTAGTGGGCTATGGGCATCTCAAGCACTGGCTGGCAAACCTGCTGGAATCTTCTGGAGTACTGGTTTTTATGGCGGAGGCCAAGAACTGTCAGCGTAAGTATCCATCCCCTTCACAATGCCTCAAAATGTTTCATTTGGTTCGTTCTTCTTACATGAATAGGAAAGAAAATAGCCTCTTTCTGTAAAAGAAGTAGCCTTAATGTTAATGAATTGGTTCCATCCTCTATGCAACTATTGATCACATATTAGAACAAGGAGTTGTATTACTTTGCAATTTGCATGACTGTCTACAACTTTCCTCAATACTGGAATGACTTGTATGCATCTACAAATGTCATTATTTCTGTTATTATCCTTGTTAGATCGACTAGAGATAAAATCAATTTAAACTATACAAGTGGGTGTAAACCTCACTTTATAAATATTGTTATTGAATTTCGGCCATGACGAAAATCGGTAGCAGTTTTCCGGTTTGTCACCACAATAAGGTGGAGGCGAATCGGATATCACATGACGATCCATGGCGGCCGCTTTAGACATGACGGGTGGCATTTGGGTTCTGAGAAAAAAGATGCAAAGAACCCTAATTGCATTTGGGTTCTGAGGCTTTAAAAAATGGACCAGACCCACTAAAATTCTCTTAAAATACATTCTTTTACTTAAAGTTACTACAGAAGTAAATCTCCTTTTAACTTTTTCCTTCTCAACATTACTTTCCAACATCAAGTATCACTCTTGTAACTGCCAGCCACCATTGCCAGCTTCTGCCACCACCAAACACCTCCAGCAGCTGCCGCCATCGGCCACCACCAATTCTTTTTCTTTTTTCAATATTTTTTTCTATTTCTCTATTTTCACTATAATTGCCAATGATCATAATACTTCAATATCATTATTTTTGTATTAAAATTATAGGTGGAGGTATTATATTTTCTTTACCGCATTATAAAGGTTTTTGGGATCACTGATATAATCCGTTATCCGATATCAATAACACTGCTTATGAATTGATTTTGTAAGGTTAAGTTAAGCTTAAAGTTTACTTCTTAACAACCTTCATGGACCATGGCTTATGGGGGCCACTTGATTTTATTTTACTTCAGTTTGTTGTTTATGTTGTGGTTGCAGATTGACAGCAATAACTCAATTAGCTCATCATGGTATGCTTTTTGTTCCTCTTGGATATACTTTTGGAAGAGGCATGTTTGAGATGGATGAAGTAAAAGGAGGTTCCGCTTATGGGGCTGGAACTTTTGCAGGAGATGGATCTCGTCAACCTACTGAACTAGAACTGCAGCAGGCCTTTTACCAGGGTAAATACCTTGCTGAAGTCACAAAAAAGCTAAAAGGCTAACTGTGAACAGGCTTGAGGTTGGTTTTACTGATAGACATGATAGAAAGGTCTCATGTTGCTCTTCTTTTTCTTGGTTATGTGGCTGCAAGAATGTGCATCTTCTGTTCTGATGAAATAATAAGATATTTAGTATTTACAAAGTAAGAAGAAGATTGTGCAAATTCTGAAACTTGAAAACATCTTTATTAGTATGGCTAGTCATGAAAAAGACTACCTTACTAATTGATCAATAAAGAAATCACATTTCATATTCATTTTCTTCATGCATCACAAGGTTACTCCATTTTCTGATTCTGCCATAAACAGAGAGGATGACTCATTTTCCTTGAACTGCATATATATGAATTACTTTTATAGAATGGTCAATTTTTATGTAGTATAAGTGATTTTAATGGGTGTTTGTACACTTAATCAAAGTTTGAAGACATTCAAGCCTAATCTATTTGAAACATATAACAGAAGCAATATCATGCATTGTCCTTTTGTTGTGCTGGATAGTTTATCATTTCATACCATTGTTTTATAACGAGTCATAATTTTCTTGGATTCACATTAAGAATGAATAGCATTTAGATACTGGTTGGAAAAAAATTGGTGATAATGCAACACTGGTGGATTTATATTTTGGTTAGTCATACGTGCAGACTCTGTCTACCAAAAGTCAAAGGTTTGTTTATGAAAATAGACGAAAGAAGAAAATGACAACTGAACTAATGCATAAATAACAAGTGTTTGTCTTAGTAAGAATTGGCCACATAACATGAAATGACACCATATCAGTCAGCATTTCTGGATTACAAATAGCTGCTTCAAAGCAATTCATATATAATTAATCAAATTAAGACTCATCCTCTAATGCATGATATTCAGGCATAACCTCTAGCTAAGGAGAAAGATGCTTGTTGACTCAAGCCAAACTACTCAAACAATTATGGGGTGAAAACCAGTAATTGTGAAAACAGCAGTAGTTTTGATGAATCTCTCACCATCAAGACATGTGAGTTGAAACATTCTGTAGTAAATATGGTCTAGAAGAAATGCACCTTACAGTTACTTGAAAGTTAAACCTGTTTAGATGCATGACTGATTTGCACATTTTCTAGAAAGAGAGAATGAAGTTGGATGCAAAAACTAAGGAATGTAAGTACTTGTTTCACTAAGGGCCAAGTTTGGTTATTGTCGAATCCTAAGAATAAAATTATTAAAGGGGGAACGTTACGTTCTTTGATTATGAAACTATTCAAAATTTTGGTTAAATAACCCTAAAGTCTCAAACTACTTGGCATGATAATAAAATTCCTATACTATGCTCTTAATAAAACAAAGTTATAAATGATATTTAATCATATGGATAACTAAAAGTATAAAAAAATATAATATTATCCTATCCAGTATCCAGAAAAGAGTACGATCATTCCCGAATTTGAATTCTCGACAGGCATGACATGAATAAATAAGAAAAGAACGCGGAATAAGACAGAGATGGAGGATGCCATAATCTAACAGATTAATAAGTCAAGTGAAGATTCGTTTATAAGTCAAGTGAAGATTCGCCATAAAGAAGTGTTAATCTTTGATAAGAACAGAGGCCTAAGTCAAGAACAAAGAGAATCATCTCTTTAGTGAAATCAAATTTAATATATGACTCAAAGTATCTACATCAGTTTTTGGTACCCCTAAATATAAGCACAAAAGTTAACCTGGGAACTCTACAAAAGGCTTGAGTCCAAAAACATAAAAACATAAACTAATTTATCAAAGAAAGCCCAAAACCCAAAAACATAGAAATATAACTAATTTCTAAAGAAAAACCCAAGTCCAAAAATATAAACTAATTTTCCTAAAACTATCCTTCAAATGTGCTACAAGTCATGATCTTCATAACCTTTAAATTTCCAGTTGCTTATAGTAGCATCAGGAGCCTTTGAATACATTTGATCTTTCAATCTTTTGCTCCTTATCCTTGTCATAGGTCCTTTGAATTCTAAAGGTTCATCTTCAAGTTCTTCATATATGGAATCTAGGGATAGTCCTCTATCAAAACAATTAACTCAAAAGATTAGTTTGGGTGAGAAATTTTTAAGGGTTAAATAATACATAAATAATTCATCCTAATCAACTAGTCCCAGTCGAATTAGTTATATCAATGCCTAGTACCAAGACACACGAATTTGACCATATCCTAATGGTCACCAAAATCAAGAGTAAGTAAGGAACCATTAAAAGGCTAGTCATTGAATTAAGCATAATATACCTTAATCAACTAGTTATCTCTGTTTAGGGTTGTCAATTTGACTTATAACCTACGGGTAAACCCTATCCCTCCCTTGAATAAGTTCCCTTTTATAGGGTCACTAAATGAGGGGGCCAAAAAAGGTTCTAGGCCTCAAAACCCCCTCTCAAAGTGGGTTACTGTTACGGTCAAAGTGGGTTTGACCCACTACAAGACTTTAATCAACTCTTAAAAACAACACTTGCAAGGGTTAAAGTTGAGTCTTCTTGGCTTGAGGGTCAACCTGAGTCCACTCGGAATAATGTTCGAGCCGAGTAGCCCGAACAGAAGGTTGAAGGCAAAATTTATTGTTGAGTCAGGCTGGGACAAAGGTCAAGTCGAGTTGGTCAGGCTAAATCTCAAGACGAGATCACAAGACCGAAGGTCGAGATGAGCTCACCAAGCCGAAGGTCGAGATAAGCCATCATTGGCCGAAGGTCGGGACAAGCCAATCCAAGTTAAAGGTCACAATGAGTTTTCTCATATCGAAGGTCGGGATGGACCATCTCAGGCTAAAGGCCAAGATAGGCCAGCCTGAGGTGAAGGTCGAGATGGGCCACTATCCCAAGTCGAAAGTCGAGATAGGGAGGCCTGGGTCGAAGGCTGGGACAAGCCACTCAGGGTTGAAGGCCAACCCAACCCCTCCTGGGCCAAAGGTTGAGACAAGCCAAATTGGGCCAAAGTTCGAGACTAGCTTGAGCCAAAGGTCAAACATGTTGTCTTAGGCCTAAGGCCGAGATAAGTCATCCTAGATTGAGGGTTGAGACGGGTCATTCCTAACTGAAGGTTGATATGAGCCGGAGGTCGAGATTGGTTGTCCCAGGCCAAAGGTTGAAATGAGCCAGCTCGGACCGAATATTATGACGGGTCGACCTGGGTAGATGGTCAAGACGAGTCGTCCTATAGCGAAAGTCATGACGAGTCGACTCAAGTAGAAGGTTGAGAAAGGCTGACCTGAGATGAAGGTTGAGACAGGCTGGCCTGAGATGAAGGTTGAGACATACACGTTCAGGAAAAATTTCGTGACAAGCGAGCCTGAGCAAAATTTCGAGACAACGAACCCGTGCACAATGTCGGGAATGGTGGACTCGGATAAAATGTCAGTTTGAGCTGAAATTTTGATTTGTATACTAATTGTTGTTTATATGTTCAATAATATGTTTTAAGAAAATTAATACTTTTTCATGTTTAAAAAACGGATCATGGGCTGGCTATGGTCCATATGGCTTTTGTGAGTATTTTGGGCATGTGAACTTTTTCAATGGAAGGCTTTTTGGCTCTGGAATTTGTTGACCCCGACAGGACTTGGCTAAATTGACAACTACATTCTACGTTAAATGATATTAAGGGAAATTAGGCCTTCTTAAAACCCATAGAGGACCCTCACCCATCAAGACAAATATAAATGTAGTTATCATCAATGGAGATAGTCAAGACATTATTACCATACTTTTTTTTATCGGCAAATGTTAGGTGTTTTAGTTTTTGTCAATAGGGGAAGTTGAATTCACAACCTTTCTCACCCTGCCTTCTAAACCCACTAAACCTTTGTTATTTCTCTAAATTGTTAGTAAAGGTCGAATCTACGACCTTCTCCTCCTTCTCTTACATCTAACTACTAAGTCACTTTCACTCCACGTTATTGTAAGACCCGTGAAATTTAATTAATTAATTAATAAATGCGAGTCGTGGAAGCCTTTATGACATTTAATAGTGGTTAATGTGACGTGGGAAAAGTATTAGCTCAAGTGGTTGAGAGTATTTTGATTGTGTGAGAAGACTTGGGTTCAAGTCCTATGTATGCCAATTATGTGTTATTTCATTTTATAATAACATGATTGTGCATGTTAATTGAGAATATAATATTTGAATTATATTAGTTGGCATGAAATATGAATTGGCATGATGGTTGGTTTTGACTTGGCAATTGCATGGTTGTGGGTTGGTTTTGACTTGGCAATTGCATGGTTGTGGGTTCAAGCCTTGGGGAACCTAAATTAAACTTTATTTTTGCTAATGTTAGATTTGGATGGAATGGGAAGGGTTAAAAGCCAAGGGTGGAGGCAATTAACCACCAATTAAGTTGCATTTTCGTTTTGCATACTTGAGTGAGTTTTTGGGGCTAAATTGAGAAGAGGCTAAGGAGGCACTTGGTGTAGGGAGAACTTCTAAATTGGCAAAACTTTAGGCGAAGGAAAAATCAGGTTAGAGGAGTTCTTATTCAATGTTTTAATCTTTCTTGTATGGATATGTGTTATATGAAGTGATTGAAATGCATGAACTCTGCTATTCTCGGATTTTTTTCACATTTATGGGTTTTTCCCAGAAACTGCCTAGCGGCGCATGAGATGCCGCCAGGCGACGCATGTGGTTGTAGCCCAGTTTTTTGGGTTTCTATGTGAAGCGCCTGGCGGTTGATGGTGACCCGCCAGGCGACGTAAGCGGCTTCGTCAATTCTTCTATTTTTGGTTGCTCTGACAGTGATATTAGGAGGTTTTATGGATTTATATTGTATGCATATCACGGTCATGATGTATTATGGATTGCAGTTATTATTTGATGGAAATTGCATGGATTCCTAAATGAATTTGGGGAGTTAGGGTTCTTGTGGGGTGGGGATGAATAAGCACTAGTTCTGCCAATGACTGATGCACCGATGCTATAAAAAAATGATTATATGAACCAAGCATGAACTTGTATGATGTATGCGTGTTAAGTTATTCGTGTAAAGGTGTGTACTGTGGTTGGGGGTGTTTGGAAGGTCGTGAAGGGTGCAGGAGTAATCTGCCAGAACCCAAATTTCAAAGCACCGCCTAGCAGAGCCTGGATTGCCGACAGGCGACACCTCACTACAGTGGGATAACTCGAGTTTCAATTGTGACGTGCGTTATTGGGTGTTTGACTGGTAAATTCATGAGTGTATGATTAACATGGGGTAAGGAGATTAATGAGGTATAATAGGGATTTAAAAAGGTCAAAATAAGTAAAATTGGTGAAGTATGATATGGGGTAGTGGTTGTCCTTAAATGTTTGGTTGTGTGAGATAAGCTATAATCCAGAATGCATGTTATTTGGGTAATAAGAGTGAGATTGATTATATGATAGGGTATAGGTGTTGCATTCCTCCTAGACATGGTCCATGTGGTGGCGGCCTTATTATTAAAGTACATGTGCAAAATTGTCTAAATTGTGGTGGCATGAGTTATCTAAGTATTAGACTGTATGACTATAAAACTTGGAGCCTGTTGAGTGCATATGTCAGGTTTAAAGTAGTAAATAAAGGAGTGCATATGAGCGAGATAATAATTGATTTGGTGGTAAGGCTAAATGTGCGTATTGTAATGTTGTTATAGTTGTATGACTGGAAAACCATACGGGTGTTATAACTTGGTGTGTTGTATGATTTGAGGTCCATTGGGATCTATTTAAGTGCCAAGAAACCAGTAGCATTGTGCTACTGGTATGGCACTTGGCAGCATGAGCGAGCCGCCAGGTGGACGGGACACAAACCTGTGACAGTGGTCGCAGTGCGAGTAGGGCGCCTGGCGGTAGGGAGGGTTCCGCCAGCCGGAATGGTGCAACAGAAACCCTGAGGGTGCAGTGGCGCCTGGCGGCGCGAGACGGGTGCACCAGGCGGTGGCAGCGCGAGGCACCTGGTGGCAGGGCGGAGTCCACACGGCGGTGACGATGTAGTGATGATTCTGTAGGCGTGTGGCGCCTGGCGGTGTGTGATGCACGTCAGGCAGTCTGGACCCAGATTCCGCCTAGCGACGTGAGATGCGCGCCAGACGGTTTTTGTTCAGTGGTGATGTGCGAGGAAAGGTTTCTACACAGCTTTAGGTGATGTTCATGATGCGAGGCTTTGGCTGGGGGCCCAGTTATGAGTGCAACTTGTATTAGGGTAACACGTGACCACTCTAGGTTGTAGCCTGGTGGTTTAGGAAGTCCATTGGAGTGTGCAAGTTGTGGCTCGTACGGTGAGATTCAGGTGATTGCCCTCTTCAGTGCATTCTGATAGAGTTTTGGTAGTCTGGAATAGCTACAAACATTATGTTTGTTTCGGGGAGCTCCACTTGGTGTCATGATGAGATGCTGTGGCAAAGTTATTCCCACGTGTGGGCTATCAGGTGGTGGCCTGTAGTTGGAGGGGCGAGTAGACACTCGTGCAGCGAAGATCGATCATTGATCTCACCTAAAGGGTATAGAAATGATAAATGTCTAATGCAAGTGTTGGAAGTGGAGAAGAAAGGAAAAAGGGAGAAGAATACTAACCCGGGGTTAACTTTGAGTTAATGTATTTATTTGTGATATTTGTTTGCTTTTATTTACACGAGCTCACCCTATTTGTGTGTGTGTCTGGCGATGATCATGTAACTTGTTACATGGGAGAAAATGTTGATGCAGGTGAGTAGGCTGGTGCATAGACACGGAACGGGGATAGCATGAGAGTCTTCTAATTATTATGTTTAGGAAATAAATTTGTAAACTCTCATGAGTCCTTTTAATATCATTTTCGTTTTATAAACTATGAATTAGTGCTTTTATTGCACGTTAATAAAAGTTTTAAATATTTTCCGTATTTTGGGTAATTGTTGAGAATAAATGACGTGGTTTTATTTAAATTTATTTCTTATTTATTTTAAATAAGTAATTTCTGGTTAGGACATTACAATTATCAAAGTGTTAAAATATCTTTTGTTCTTCAAGACAAACGAGAGCACACTAAAAAAGAAAGAGATAAAAAACTAAGAGTGGCCGAGAAGAAAGTGATCAAGAAAAAAAAAAACCATCCTTTTAAAGGTCAATAGAAAAGTTAAGTGAAGAAACCTCATGGCTTAAATACTTTATC
>Ga0214543_1012314_pt1 | contig 11450 bp, 7 predicted proteins | sample CNSS2metaG_FD_160094 | JGI IMG/M metagenome (GOLD analysis project Ga0214543, IMG submission 160094) | Root nodule microbial communities from cowpea collected in UCLA plant growth center, Los Angeles, California, USA - CNSS2 | ecosystem: Host-associated > Plants > Roots > Nodule | place: USA...
GAAATAAAAAATATAAAGAATATATAGGGTTACTTAATTAATTGTGAATATTTTAATAATTTAAACGAGAATGAAAATATGGCGGGGACGGGTATTATGGCGGGGATATATTCATCCCCATCCCCATCCCCATACCCAATTGAAAAAATCGGGGATTCCCCATACCCATACCCGTACCCAGTCAATGCGGGGATTCCCCGTCAAAACGGGGACGGGTTCGGACAATACCCACGGGGACGGGTTTATTTGCCATCTCTATTCCTAACTGATATATTTAACAAATTATCTCTTATTTTTAAATGTAATAATTTCACTGTGTATTATATTTTATAATACAATATTTCCTTAATATATAACTTATTTATTAAATATAATATATTTATAAATAATAGTCGAGGTACTGACATAGTAAAACTTGTATTATATTCTCGTATAATTAGTTCATTAACTTTTATTATAATTATTTAAAAAATTAAGAAAATTATTCTTTTTTATTATTTTAGTTGTGATTTTTTGAAAAAGAAAATTCCTGTTTTATACCACTTCTTTAGTTTAAATATTATATGTTTTTTTTGCAATTGTATTATTGATTTAATTCTCACACACACACACACACAAACATATATATATATATATATATATATATATATATATATATATATATATATATATATAATACTTTAAACGTCGTAAAGTAAAAGTGCACTGATTGACTAAGTTAGATTTTAAGTTCGGTTTGATATTTTACTTTTAAAAAATTTAAAAGCACTATCGTCTAACTTTTTAATTTATTATATTTTTTAGTGCTTAGAAAATTGTAAACTATTCTTACAGGAGTTAAAGTTTAAAATTGAAATATTTGAAAAGATCTAGCACACAAAGATTCAATTATTCTTGTCATAATTGAATTATTAACAAAAATAATGTTAAGAGATTTGACAAAAAAAATATTCTTTTGTTCACGAATGGTTATACTCTAATTCGTGAATATTCGTACAAGCTATACTCTAATTTAAATTAAACAAAAAAAATATGATTGAAATATTAACAAGTTGATTTTGAATGAGTTAGTTTTTATTAATTGGTTTTAAAAGATTTCATTTGTTTGTAAACTCTCACTCAACATTATTTAAATCGGTCATTTGGTTTAAAATTTATGAATGTTAATTGTATTTTATTTGAATTTACCATTAAAATATATTGTTAAATATTTTTAATTTTTTTTTGTAAATACTTGCACATATATGTGGATATTAAAAAAATGTTAAATTATTCTTTTGGTCATTATATTTGTCAAAGAGATGTAAAATTGGTTCTCAAGTTGTTTTTATCTCAATTTAGTTATAATTTTTTAAAAATAATTTAATTTGACCATTTCTGTCAATTTTAACCAAACGATGTTAAAGTTGTCAATTTTTTTTTTTTACTTTTATTTATTTTTTAAGAGTCGTATGTGTTTGTTCTTTTGTTTTTTTGGACAAATTATTTTATTTAAACAAATTGATTTGAGAAGTGTAAATCAAATTTAGGTTTTTTCATTTTTTATTTTTTTACTTAAAAGTAACGTTAAATTATTATTTTTTTATTTTCATTATGTGTAATCTTTACAAAGAATCATGTAATATTAGCTGTTTCAAATTATAATACTAAACATGATTTAATTTAATTACATAAAAGATTTTAAAAATAAACCAATAAATACTAAAAACAATATAATAATTATTTTTTATTAAATTAAAAGAAATAATAATTAATAAAAATAAATTAAAGACATAGAAAATATCTTAAATATAAAGAATAGTTATTAAATAATTAAATAAGGTACAAATTAAGTTAAGTAGCTTGTAAAGATAAAAACTAGTTCAAGCACTCTATAATGTAAAATCTTTTAAAATAAAATAATTTAATTTTTTTTACTAAATACCTTTATAATCAACTTATAATAAAAGTTTTAGCTATATTATTAAGTCACTAGAAATAGTGTATATGATGATATTCCTTTGAACACAAATGCTTCTTTATAAGAATGGAGTGGAAGTAAGAATAGCGTAAATGAAACAGACATAAAACTGTTGATGAAGAAGCGGAATCATGGTGACTAAGCATTTCAACGTAGGATAAAGATTCAACTTTGTAAGTGGGGCATGGTGGTGGATACGCGGTTTCCCCAAAAGATGGATAATCCACCTCTCAAAGGATCGCTTCATTCAATTTGAACCACATAGAATCGTCTTTTTGCCCACCATGTTAGTGAATCAATGCTTTCCACCAAACTTTTTTCGAATTTTAGCCTCCAGTGAAGTGTCTATCAATAAAGAGAACCAACAGAAAGATTAAAGAAAGAGTCACCTCAACGCGTTAACTAGAATGCACACAATTCCAATTCTACCACTCTTCCTCGCAAAAACAAAAACCTGAGTGCTTATATATACATGCAAATCATAACCAAGTTGCAGCAATATCAATCAAACATAAAGATTTGCATGTTTCTTAATTAGTCCCAGAACACAGGCCATGTCGAAATTGAGTTTCCTTGAGTTTCACTATAGCAGCTCTTTGGGGCACGCCTCTCAATCCAAAAGTGCAGCCCCAAACAGCAACAACTTCAAATCGAAGCAGACATCAAATATGGGATGCAATTTTCAGCCAAGATCAGAGGAAATGAAATGGGTGTTTGAGAAGTTTGACACGAACAAAGATGGGAAGATTTCCCTTGAAGAGTACAAAGCAGCTATGAGGACAATGGGGTGGGGAATTGGAGGTACTGAGGCTGTGGAATCTTTTGAGGTGATGGACTCTGATGGAGATGGGTCCATTGATTTCAAAGAGTTCATGGAAATGTTCAACGTAGAGGAGAGGGTGAAGGAAACGGAGATCAAGAGTGCTTTCCAAGTGTTTGATTTGAACGGAGATGGGAAAATCAGTGCAGAGGAGTTGTCACATGTTCTGAAAAGCCTAGGAGAGAGTTGCAGCCTCAGTGCTTGTAAGAAAATGGTGATGGGAGTAGATGGAAATGGTGATGGCTTTATAGACTTTAATGAGTTTATGAGGATGATGATGAGTGGCAAGAAACTTACCTAAGTCATCATATGTATCTGCCTTTTTCCTCTGCATCTTAGGTTGCTACATTCATCTTTTAGTTAATCTATGTATGTGTATTTTCTCCTTGATTTTTCTATATATCCTGTTGTGTTATCAGACGTGATCTCTTTCAGCAAAAACCAGATATAAAGTTGCTAAGGAAATCCGCAAGTATAACCAAAACAGAAAAAAGAGCACAGATTCTGAGGATGGATGAAACACAACTAAAATAAGTATGACAGCATAAAAACAGAGCAAACTATGAATAAGCGGTTTCTGATTCAAGTTCAACTGATTGAATCAGCTGATTTTGATCCCATGACTTCCCAATTTCACTTTAGTTATTATTCATGCTTCGAAAACTCCTCAGATCTTGTGGTCTTGTGTCACGGGGTAACTTTTGTTACAATAACTTTATATTATTATTAAGTTCATTCAAATATTTTATTACCGTAGTTATTTATAAATAAATTTATTCAAAACAAATTCAAAATTAAATAAATTATTTATGTTAAGAATAATTCATTAACAGTCAAGTAAATTAGGAGTTAAAATAACTTTGATTCAATTAGGACTGACAAAGCCGGTGGTTCCTACTAATCCACCCTGCATTTGATTTTCTAAAAGTGACACTAGCTCAACTAATTTACACAAGACTTCCAAATTATTAGGTTTTGCATTTTAGAAAAGTCTTCTTGTACTACTTCTTTCAAACGTATATTTTTAATTTGTTTATAAGTTAATTTTGTGTTATAAACTTTGTATATTATGTTACTTTCATATTTAAATATTTATAGAAAAATAAAATCAAATTCAAAGTTAAATAAATTATTTGTATAAAAAATTATGTTAAGAATAATTCATTAACAGTCAGGTAATTACTTATTAGTCATCAAAAAAGGTTAAAATATATTTGATTCAATTAGGAGTAAGGAGAGAGTCACTCTCTCCCCTTCTATTTCATCCTATTTGATCCTCTAAAAAGTGCATCGCCTTAACTAATTTAATTACTTACGTATTAATCGGTTATGCATTCATATTTGCAATGACAATATAAATTTATATCAACCAAGATAACGAGATAATGACTGATGAAAATATTATTTATGTTCAATACGATGATGATGATGATGAAAATCTTAAAGCGAAAATGATTAAGTTGCAAGTGATTGAAAATATTGATACTTTACCAATAAAGTTTGATCACATGTAATAAAAATACTATGTAATTTTGGTTCAACCATAGTACAAAATCACATTATATAAAAAGTTAACACGTGTAATCAAAGTAATATGTACTTTGGATTCAACAACCAGATTGTACAAAATCATAGAAAGTTATTAAATAAGTTATAGTCGGTGTAATTTAAATTACTGTCATTTTATCATCATATACATATGCATATTGTTCTAGTATGCCCATACGTCTCTAATGCTTATAAAAAATAAGTTATAAAGATTCTTCTTCCTTAATTTATCAAATGCACATTTTCAAGATAAAGCAACAATCAATCAAACAGAGAATAAAATAAATGCTAAATGATATCAACAAATTTAAAGCGAGAATATATATAGAGATAGATTAAATCTAATTAGTTATTTTATATTCGTTTTAAAATTTATGATAATTGAAATAAGCAAAGATTTAATTAATTTAATCATATTACTAAAACTTGAAAGAGAAGCATATTTTATTCTTAACAGAGCGTTGCTTTGAATTATACGTATAAGAAGAGAGAGCAGTTATGAGATTATTATCTGTTTACAGCTACGTGGGCGTGTGAGTTTTGAAATCTGAAAGCATATATATCGCTTATCGTGGCGTTTTATTCTATCTATGTACAATCCGTGTGCATACGGAAAAACAAATAAGAGAAGACTGCACAAGATTCTTCATTTTGGTGAATGTACTCCTATTTATGCTTTCATCTTTCCAACATACACTTTTCCACCTTCCCAAAACATAGATTTCATTCACGAAACTTATGGGAAGGATCATCAGATATTTCTATAACATTTACTCAATTTCTTTTACAGTTTATGAGTTCAATGTGCACCGGATTACTTTATATTTAGGCATGTTTTCAAAAACTCTTTCAGACTCTCGAAACAAACAATGATCTTTCCAAAGCCAGACACAGAAATGGTAAAATTTTATTTTTGAAACTACTAATTTTTCCTTCTTCATTTTACACCTTAAAATCCTAAAAAAGACATTTTTAAAAGCACAGTCTTACTTTTATCTGCATACACAGAACCAAATTTTTTATTTTTTTCATTTTGTGTTTGGAAGATTTTCAAAAGCGGTCTCAGTGGTGACAACGTTAGAATGGTAAATTGGCAACTAAACATAAACATTGAACTAGCCGTTGTTTCTTGTGATCTGGCATTGGAAACTGAGCATTAACATTAAATTGAAGAGTCAAAAGAAATTTAAAGCTGGGTTTGAGGTAGTAGGCCAACCAGTCCAACCAATAAGATGCAAGTAATTGTTAAGCAAATGGGAGACCAAGACCTGGGATGCAGCTTCTGAGGCCATTTCCAACAGCCTTTTAACTCTTAAGAATATGTTGATTATGTTTTGACTGTTGCATGTTCAAAGGCTATTATTTATGCAAACGATCCACGTGGCATAACCCCATTAGGGTGGCCACTTGGAAAGGGTCTCAACCACGTGAGTGACAACCATGTCCTTAGGTTCCATGTTAAAAATATTTTTGAATCCCGTCACCCTTTGGCGTTTACTGCATCTTCACAATGTTCTTGCTCTTGGACTACCTTAGTTTCTACAATTCCATATGTAACACTGTAACCTCTCCTATGTTGTTGAAAGTACAGAGAATGAATACGAAGAAGTCCATTAGTAAGTTATTAGTGGGTATGATTCGAAGTGTTGAATATTATTGTTGTTGTCTGGTTTGGTCCGTGTGATTGGGAAAAGCAGAAGGGCATTGGGTCCGGGTGGAGGAAAGTTTACGTATTAAAGATACAAACATTTGTATGAGTTGGTGAAGGGCAGAGTTGGTCTAGCTTAGGAAGGGAAGGGTTTCTGCGAGAGACCACGTGATTCCTTATAGTGTGTGCACAGCACGAGGAGCGACTCACTAGAAAATGCCCACTTAATGCGATCTGTAACATTCCATTTAATTAATAACACTAATTAAAAGAATGTCACGCGAAATAGTATTAGAAACAAAGTCCTGGAGTATAGACACTACTCCTCACGATTATCTAAGAGAAAATCCGAATAAGAAAAGGGCACATACGATGCCATAACAAAGTATAAAATATAAATCATCAACATTTAGTATTTTAAGTCTAAAGACCAGCAGTACACGGGCCATAGCCCTAAAGGAAAGTCCAAGTAAACCTAGATCTAGTCCAAGCAGACTATGCAGCGGAACCTCCATCACCCTGATGATTACGGGGAGTTCTCACCTCTGCTCACATCAACAAGTTGATGATCATTGCAAAAGAAAAGACCACACCACAGAACATACAACAAACAAGAGAAGGGTAAGCTAGAGCCAAAATTAGTTTTATCATGCAATCAGATATACTTTCACAGTCCAATATACATACATCATCCACGCATGTTATGACCTTCCAATCAATACACTAAGACTCGACTCGACTCATCCGGATACATATAATTTAGTCGGATTCAGCGGATGCTTGCTCTTGTGGTGGATACCTCTGCTCACCCCCGAGCTGCTCACCCCCGAACTATGTGTTACAAATGTTACAATGAATAAATCCTTCACACACAAGGTTAGCCCTTAGTGAGTTTCAGGCCTCCTGCTACTCTCATCACAAGAGTCAGTCCGCTCTAAGTGAGACTAACTGACTCCTTAGAGTGTCAGGATGCAACCTTACCTTGAATCCTTACCAAATTATACAGATGGGGCACCACCATGGATACCCACTAATAGGGGCCATGGAATTATGTCCCGACCACTGAAGCACGACCCTGAAATCCCACCTAGAGATCTCAAGGAATTATGCACTAACCCTCGACCAATCATGCTCAAACAATCGAATAATATTTATCATGCAAATAATCTCATACCAACCTTTATAAACCATACTCATTCATATTCGAATGTAGAATCAATACCAACTCATCCTTCCCAAACCATGAATATAGAATTTCATCTCATACCAATACCATGCCACTTTAATTACCAACCACCAACCATCTCATACATGCCACATGCCAAGTTCATGTTAAACTTATCAATCATAGACCATAAATCATTCTACTCATACCCATTCGCCCAATTCATGCTTTTAAAAGTAATTGAATCAATCCACAAGTTCAAGTTAAAGTAAGGAATTAAAATTGTGCAGCAATTCTCGCTTAAGCTAGACTGATCTCGCTTAAGCTAGACTGGTCTCGCTTAAGCTAGACTGGTCTCGCTTAAGCTAGACTGATCTCGCTTAAGCTAAAATCTCTCGCTTAAGCTAAACTGACAGCTTTTCACTGATTTCAACATGTAAGAACACAAAATCCCAAACAACGAAAACTAAAGAAAACACAAACATGTTGCATAAAACGTTGACATCATATTTTCAGGCTTTAAAAGGGTAAACAAATCAATCATGGGAGCATACAAGTATTTAAACAACTATGCCGCCAATCTTGCTCAAGCTAAGGAGCTCTTGCTCAGGCGACAGGGGTCTCTCGCTCAAGCGAAAAGATTTCGTTTAAGCGAGATTGAAAACAGAGAGCACTTTGAGTTCTCGCTCAAGCTGGCCCATCTCACTCAAGCGATAGGCCTTCGCTCAGGCGAGCACTCGAAACCAAAGGGGGGCGAGTTACTGCCATTCTTGCTTAGGCGAGAGCTTCTCGTTTGGGCGAAAAACAGCTCGCTTAGGCAAGCATAGCAGATCTCACCTGCTCTCACGCATGCCAAGCCAAAAATCCATCCATAAAAAATACACAAATTATTTTCACACCATCAAAAGCACATCAAATCATCAAGAGCACCCAACAGAACCAAAATAGGCACATTATTTATAAAAGCGTAAAAAAAACTAGCTTCCCTTACCTGGAAAGGAGCTAATATCGGGCTTTGACTCTTAAACCAACGGGAGCAGCAGCTCCAAGAGAAGATCTAAGAAGTGAAGACGAGCTGAGTTTAGAGTTAGCTTGACCAAGATTGGGGCTAAACCCTAGCAGAGCCTCTGTGGGGGTAAAGGAGAGTGTGAAAGTACTGTTTCTGCAAGAATGACAGAAGTGAGAGGGGTTTGGCTGCCTTAGGGGCCTTGGACACCCTATGGGCCAGCCCTTAGGCCCATAAGATTAGGGGCAACCCTTTAAAAATTAGGGCAAAATAAAAGAAGGTTTTACATTCTCTCCAACAACAAAAATTTTCGTCCTCGAAAATTCACTGATGGGATAGGAAGAAAACTACGTTTTCCTCACGCCCTACGACAATCACCACCTAGACATGACAGGTTTGATGACTCCAACACCTATAGCCATTGGAAACTTTGCCTTTGTGCTATGCGATATATGTTCAACAGTGTAGATTGGTTTAGTCACTACGCTCGAACTAACTTCCAACTTGGAACCTTAACACTGGAATGCTCATTCATACTTGCCCAACTAACTTGTATCTGATATACTGACCCATCCACCATATGCTCTCCACTACCTCTTGTAGGTGTTTATCAAAGTCTCAGATCACTTTAAGTCTCAAACTAAAGCACGTTCGTTACCACTTCCCTTCACCTTGTCCACTCCTTTATGCATCACTTCACTGACTTGATCACGATTGAGTTTTGACCTATTGCCTCACCATCAACACTCTTGACCACTTTTATGCATAACGACACTCATAACATCTAGCCTCTTTTACTGACTTCAATCAATGGTAACAAGTTCACAACCAAGTCATTCCATTTCCAAATTAAACTTTCTTCTGTCACAACCACCAAATTCATTTCGGCATCTCACCTTCATTTCTGATTTACTAACTCATAATCATCCTTCCTCAAAAGCCTTAGAACCATGTCTTTTCTTGACTTGAAATTTCTAGTATGATTCATGCCAAATTTCTAGTGTGATTCATGTCTATCAATTCTAAGATACTTCTCAAACTAAGATTTTTCTGAATTGCTTTTTTCCCAACCTTGTTGAGAGATTCACTAGTTCTAGTCAGATGACTAGACCAATGAAATCTCTTCACATCTTCTCCTCCCAACTCATACACTTACTTATCCACCAAGTCCTTACTCTCACCTCGTCAAACCCTGATCTTGAGTTCCCTTCTTTGGTTAAGCACCTACCCTTACTTCCTTACTTTCAAGTTGGTACCCTAACTTGAAATCATAACTCAAACCATCTCCTACTTCTCTTGCCCAACTTTCTCTGAGTAACTCCATAATTCCAACTTTAAATGATCACTGAACATCCTTACTTAATACTCGTAAGAATGACACTTTCACTGTTCATGAAGAACTGGTTGTCGTAGAAATCACTAGGTCATGAGTAAGATAGTACTTTCCACGCACCTCTGACCCTTCACATGTATCACTTCCCACCATCCCGCTGTGCCACTCTGATCAACACACAAGTCACTCATTCGTTCACTCAAAATGATGCTCCTTTCATATCTGTCGTGACAAGGAGACAATCATCGTTGAGGAACCTTCCTCCAAAACCTCTATGGAACTTGCAAAACCCTTTGGACTCACCCTATTATAGTCTTAACGTCCCATTTTCTCAAATTGAAGAGTCTTAACGTCACCTGCTCTCACGCATGCCAAGCCAAAAATCCATCCATAAACAATACACAAATTATTTTCACACCATCAAAAGCACATCAAATCATCAAGAGCACCCAACAGAACCAAAATAGACACATTATTTATAAAAGCGTAAAAAAAACTAGCTTCCTTTACCTGGAAAGGAGCTAATATCGGGCTTTGACTCTTAAACCAACGGGAGCGGCAGCTCCAAGAGCAGATCTAAGAAGTGAAGACAAGCTGAGTTTAGAGCTAGCTTGACCAAGATTGGGGCTAAACCCTAGCAGAGCCTCTGTGGGGGTAAAGGAGAGTGTGAGAGTACTGTTTCTGCAAGAATGACAGAAGTGAGAGGGGTTTGGCTGCCTTAGGGGCCTTGGACACCCTATGGACCAGCCCATAAGATTAGGGGCAACCTTTTAAAAATTAAGACAGAATAAAAGAGGATTTTACATTATCACTCAATTTTTTATATGGACAAACTTCATCACTTTACCATTTCCACTAAAATACTGCAATTCTTGTATCAATTTAATGATTTCGCTATAACTTTTCATTTAGACTTGTTAAACTAAGATGTGCTCATGTCACTTGAAATTTCAAATAAAAATTGAAATAAATTATGGCAAATATTTAAACACAAAGTGGAATTTATTATTGGATACACATATAAAGTAAAATTTCAAACTAACCAAATTATTTGTGAAAGGTTATTGCACTTGTTGGTCAGCTGGTTTGTGTTCTATTTTTTTATTATGGTTATTGTTGGGTAGGTCTTTCGCATGTTATGATTGAACTTTTTTTTTTTTTTTTTTTTTTTTGACCTTGTCCATCTTGTTTTTTTTTTGTTTTTTTTTTTTTTTTTTTTTTTTTTTTTATGTTATGACCATGTCCATCATTGTTGCTGATATTATCTTTGTCTTCATCAATGACATGACTAGACATTTGTGTAGGCAAAGTAGATTGATAATAACATGTGTGTGTGTGTGTTGAATAGTATTGTGACCATGGTGTCATACAAAATATGATAAATATATTTATTTCATAGAGGTGATGACTTGTCTCTTCAACTCTATGTTTTTGAAATTTTTGTTCAAGTTTGAGACTAGTATATTGAATATGGATTTTCAATATCATAACCAACTTCTTTAGAATTTAAGAGTAATAATATAGTTGTGTCTTTATCTGTGGTCAACTATAAGTTTTGTTAAGGTGATACGTATTGTCCCAAAAGATGAAAAACCATATCAATATGTTCAATGTTTCACCATTCGTCTTGTACAATTGTAATTAATAAAGTAATTTTATATTTTGTGGTTAGAAAAGTACCATCCATTCAAATAATTTACTTGAAATATTTGAATTCTGGCTTAACAAAAAAAAAACTGGTTTATGATATAACACCAAGGATTTTGCATCCATTGACTATGTAAGGACTATCAATAGATTGGATTAATTAAAATCATAAGATTTTATTTTAGAAAATTTAATGCAAAAAAAAAAATCAAAGTTTAAATATATAAAATTTCATAAAATAAAAAGGTAAAAAAAATATTGAATTATAAAAAGGTCGAAGTTTTAAGACTTTAAAAAAAAAAAGATTAAAGTCATCAGACAGA
>Ga0214543_1012319_pt1 | contig 11447 bp, 6 predicted proteins | sample CNSS2metaG_FD_160094 | JGI IMG/M metagenome (GOLD analysis project Ga0214543, IMG submission 160094) | Root nodule microbial communities from cowpea collected in UCLA plant growth center, Los Angeles, California, USA - CNSS2 | ecosystem: Host-associated > Plants > Roots > Nodule | place: USA...
ATTTGTTAAATTGCTTGATGAATTTGAGGTACAGGGAGAATTCTTCTATTTCTGATCACTTAAATGAGTTTCAAGGGCTCCTAGATCAATTGTCAGGAATGGGCATAAAGTTTGATGACGAAGTTATAGGATTATGGTTGCTTAATACTCTACCAGAGTCTTGGGAGGTATTTCGAGTTTCAATTACGAACTCTGCCTCGAATGGTGTTGTTTCTTTTCAAAAGGCAAAGATCGGTGCTCTTAATGAAGAGATGAGAAGGAAGGCACATGGTTCTTCATCTCAGTCTGAGATGCTTGTTACAGATGCTAGGGGGAGAAGTCAGAAAAAGGAACATAAAGGTGGTAGAGAGAAGAGTAGGAGCAAATCCAAGTCAAGATACAAGAATTTAGAGTGCCATTTTTGTCATAAAACTGGGCACATTCAGAAATACTGTTTTAAGTGGAAAAAGGAGAACAAAGACAAGAAGGGCAAATAGAGAGAGAATGATCATGATGATGATGATCGTGTCACTACTGCTACAGATGGTGATCTTGTTCTTCTTCGTGACTTTGAGTCCGTTAATCTTGTATTTGATGAGAGCATGTGGATTATTGATAGTGGTGCTACACTGCATGTTACACCTAGGAAGGAGTTATTCACATCTTACACTTCTGTTGATTTTGGAGTGTTGAAGATGGGTAATGATGGTGAGTCTAAAGTGATTGGTGTTGGTGATGTTTTCCTGCAAACCAACATGGGAGTGCAGTTGTTGCTTAAAGGAGTCAAACATGCTCCGAATGTCCGCTTTAATTTAATCTTTGTGCAGTTGCTTGATGATTGTGGTTATGACAATCACTTTGGTTCTAGTAAATGGAAGCTCACTAAAGGTAACTTGGTTATGGACAAAGGGGAGAAACAATCTAAATTGTACTGGACTAAAGCTTTGGTTGCTAAAGACAGTGTGAATGCTATGTATATGGAGACATATTTGTGGCACCGGAGGCTTGGTCATATAAGTGAGAAAGGGCTTAACTGCTTAGCTAAAAAGGATGTGCTTATGAGATTGAGGAATGTAGAATTGGAGAAATGTTCTCATTGCATGGCTGGTAAACAAATCAGAGTATCGTTTAAGAAGCATCCTCCCTCAAGGAAGTCAGAATTGCTTGAATTGGTGCATTCTGATGTTTGTGGCCCATTAAAGGTAAACTCATTTAGTGGTGCACTTTACTTTGTTACTTTTATTGATGATTGTTCCAGGAAGCTATGGGTCAATGCTCTTCAGTGGAAAGATCAAGTACTTGAAAAGTTCAAGGAATTTCATGCTATAGTTGAGAGGCAATCAGCCAAGAAGCTGAAATGCATCTGTAGTGATAATGGTGGTGAGTACCGTGGACCCTTTGATTTTTATTGCAGGTAGCATGGTATTAGACACAAGAAGACTCCTCCTAAAACTCCTCAGTTGAATGGTCTAGCGGAGAGGATGAACAGGATCTTGGTTGAAAGGGTTACATGTATGCTTTCGGAAGCAAAGTTGCCTAAGCACTTTTAGGGAGAGGCATTGCTTGCAGTTGTCCATGTTATTAATCTCAGTCCCGCAGTTGCTTTGAATATTGAGGTGCCAGACGAAATTTGATTTGGTAAGAATGTTAGCTATGATCATTTGCGTGTCTTTGGTTGCAAGGCATTTGTTCATGTTCCTAAGGATGAAAGATCCAAGTTAGACAAAAAGACAAGGCAATGTATCTTTATTGGCTATGGTGAGGATGAATTTGGCTACAGGTTTTATGATCCTGTTGTGAAGAAGCTTGTTAGAAGCCGTGCTGTACAATTCATGGAAGACCAGACCATTAAAGACATTGATAAGGTGGAGCAGACCACACCCGAGAAAGATAGTAATCTCACTTATGGTAATCCGATGAGTTTGCCCGCTCACAATTTGGAGAAGGTTGAAACAGAAGCTCAAGACAATGAGCACCATGGTGATGTTGATGATCAACAGGTTGGAAGTGGAGTAGAGGTTCCAATTGACGATGCTCAAGAGGAACATGATGATGATGATCTTGGTGATATACCTAAATCATCTCAAGTCCAACTCAGGAGGTCTAATAGACAAAAACAACCTTCTACAAGGTATTCTTGTGATGAGTACATAACTTTGACTGATGGTGGAGAACCTGAGTGTTTTGAAGAAGCTTTGGATAGTGAAGAGAAGAAACAGTGGTTAAATTCAATGCAAGTTGAGATGAAATCTTTGCATGATAATCACACTTATGACTTGGTGAAATTTGTAACGTCCTAGCCGAAAATTACTTATAAAATAAATAAAAATAACATTTAACTGAACAACCTCATTTATTAAAAATAAATTTCCCAACGCGGGAAGAAATTTTAACTTAATGTCCAACGCGCCAACAATTAAACATAAAGCACAGCAACCCAAAATGTAATATAGGTGTCTATAAAAGTCATTACATTCAATTCATAAAATGCCAAAAATAAAAAACAGTAAAACTCCCAAAGGGGTCCCCTCTCTGTCTCTATGTCTCGGTCTGTCCACTTGCATCAATATCTGCTCTCATATAACAAGTTACATGATCATCGCTACACACACATAGATAGGGTGAGCTCATTTTTAAATACCAAGCTAACAACAATAAAAAATTAAATACAACATCTAAACATTTTAAACCCGGTTTAGTATACTTCTCTCTTTATCTCTGACTTCTCCATTTCCCCCCACTTGTATTAGACGTCTATCCTTTCTATACCCTTTAGGTGAGATCAATGATCAATCTTTGCTGCACGAGTGTCTACTCGCCCTTCCGACTACAGGCCACCACTTGATAGTCCACACGTGGGAATGACCTTGCCACAACATCTTACTGTGACACAAAGTGGAGCTCCTTAAAACAAACATAAGTTTGTAGTTGTTCCAGACTACCAAAACTCTATCAGAATGCACTGAAAAGGGCAATCATCCGAACCTCGCCGTACGAGACACAACTCGCACACCCCACTGGACTTCCTAAACCACCAGGCTACAACCTAGAGTGGTCATGTGCTACCCCAATACAAGATACACTCGTAACTGGGCCCCCAACCAAAGCCTCGCATCATGAACATCACTTAAAGTTGTGTAGAACCCTTGCTCGCGCGCCATCACTGGACCAAAACTGCCTGGCGCGCATCTCACGCCGCTACACAGAATTTAGCTCCAGACCGCCTAGTGGGCATCACGCACCGCCAAGCGCCAAGCGCCTGCAGAATCACCACTGCATCGTAACCGCCTGGCGGACACTTCCCTACCGTCGGGCGCCTCGCGTTGACAATGGCCACTACCACTGTTTTTTAGACCCTACCGCTTGGCGGCTCACCTCGTGCCGCCAGGCGCCATACTAGTAGTGTAATGCTACTGGTTTTTGACATTTTTCTCAAGTCTTAAGAGACCCTAAACATACCATGCATCATTCTCATACCAATCATAGTATTTACAGACGCAATATTATAACCCAAACACAACATATACCAATAACTCATGCCCAATTCACCTATACACATTTAGATCATACCAATTCAATTATCATTTTGCACATTTAATCTTCATCAATTTCTACTCTATACCTGCCACAAACACTCAAGATACTCCAATTATTAGGATCGTATAGTCTAAAATTCATATAAATCAAGTAACCACAATTTGGTCATTTTTCTGCTCAAGAAACTCATTCAATCATACTTCAAGCACAATCACAATACCAAGTATTCACAGTTTCACAATTCCAAACCCACTATTCCCTAACAATAAAATTTTCTACTACTCAATCATGATCTTATACATGAGCAATTCTCAATCATATAATCCCAACCATACATATCACATTATTACAGTTTTCTATTAACTGAAGTTCATATCAGCATACATATTATTTTCTTACATTTATATCCCACACGCACACTACCATTCACCATACACACTGTATTCACACTCTAGCTGGACTGGGGCGCTGCCTAATCACAGCTACTGGCCGCTAGGCGGCTCATAACTTCTGGATTCAATCCAGATCCTTCTTGCAACGATGCAAATCCTAACTTTCCCAATTACCACTCTTCTACACGTATTCACATATTACCATTAGCAACCAAGTTGTTCAACTCAGTATCAATCTACATTTCATTCTTGATATTCCACAGAGTACCACTCAACCCCTATAATACATATTATCTTATCTCTCACTCCAGCGTAATCTCACATACCCAAACAAACACAGATTCATGCAATTTTCGCAACTACTCAATACAACCAATAATTCATCAATTCAATAATTCACGCACGATTAGAATTTCAATCCCGGCATCATCACACCACGAAAACATTAATAGACAGAGAAAAGTGGGCAACTCAGTTCGTGCCGCCTGGCGGTTCTCCTTTGACCGCCCGACGGTTTATCAAAAAACCCAAAAAATAAGCTTACAACGCATGTGCCGCCTGGCAGCAGTTCATGCGCCGCCAGGCGGTTTCTGGAAAAATCCAGAAAACGTGAACAGAACAAGAATTTACAGATTATGCAGTTCAAACATGAATCATAGTTCATCCTTACACGATAACAGAATTAAAACGCACAAATAGGAACTCCCCTAACCTGGTTCCCTCGCTTAGACTTGAAAATTGAGGCTTTTCCTTGGATCCCTGATGAACTCCCCTTGACTCTCCTCCAAACCAGTAACCTTGTTCCTCTTCAAAACTCACGCTTCTCCTCTGTCAACTCCCTCCTCACTATCCTCAAACTATGAGACTCAAGGATGCTCTCCCTTTCCCTCCATTCTTCCTTTTAATGACACTTTAATGGTGGTTAATCAAATAAAATGAAAAATAACTTTAAGCTTAGTTTTAACTGTCATTCAATTTGCCATTCTATTTGATTTTCCAGCACCCTTGGCTACTCCTCTAGCTAGGTTTCTCTCGCCCCTTCACATTCTTACCAAAACTAAAATTGATAAAAAGAAAGTCTATGGTTTTATCCAAGCCAAGGTTTGAACCCATCACCCCACAATTCAAATTCAAATGCACAACCAATCCAACCAAATCACATTTCATGATATAATTCATACTTCAAAGGTTATATTCTACTATCATGCCCCAATCACATTATCAGACCAAAATAATAAAAGATAATAACACAAATGACATACACAGGACTTAAACCCAAGTCCTTTCACACAATTAAAGTACTCTCAACCACTTGAGCTAGTACTTTTCCACGTCATGAAAGTTAACATTTAATGCCATAAAGGCTTCTCCTACCCACATTTATTAAATAATTATTTATTTAATTATTTAAATTTCGTGGGTCTTACAAAATTGCCTAAGGGCAAAAGGGCATTGGAAACTAGGTGGATTTTCAGGGTGAAACAAGATTCAAATTCTACGCTTCCAAGGTACAAGGCAAAATTAGTGGTGAAAGGTTTTAGATAGAAAAAGGGTGTTGATTTCAATGAGATTTTCTCACCTGTGGTGAAAATGTCATCCATCATAATTTTGCTAAGTTTAGCTGCTACTCTTGATTTAGAGGTTGAGAAGATGGATGTGAAGACAGCTTTCCTTCATGGTAATTTGGAGGAAGAGATATACATGAAGCAAACTAATGGTTTTCTTGTTAAAGGCAAGGAATATTATGTGTGTAGGCTAAGGAAAAGTCTATACGGTTTGAAGCAGGCTCTAAGGCAGTTGTATAAGAAGTTTGAGTCTTTTATGTGTGAGCAAGGTTACAAGAAGACTACTTTTGATCATTGTGTCTTTGTTAAAAGTTTTTCTAATGATGACTTTATTATCCTATTATTATATGTTGATGACATGCTTATTGTTGGGAAAGACATTTCCAGAATTTATAGGTTAAAGAAAACACTTGGCGAGTCTTTTGCCATGAAAGACTTGGGAGCTACTAAAAGGATTCTTGGCATACATATCTCACGTGATAGGAGAGAAAAGAAGATTTATCTATCACAAGAGCAATACATTAGGAAGGTGTTGCAGAGATTCCAGATGAAAAATGCTAAAGATGTGAGTACTCCTCTTGCTACTCATTTTAAACTGAGTGTTAAACAAAGTCCTTCAAATGAAGTTGAGAAGACCAATATGAGTAGAGTTCCTTATGCATCTACGGTGGGCAGTTTGATGTATGTGATGGTGTGTACAAGACCAGATATTGCACATTTTGTTGGTACAGTTAGTCAATTTTTGTCAAACCCAGGTAGAGAGCATTGGAATGCTGTGAAATGGATTTTGAGGTATCTTCATGGTACAGTTGATATGAAGCTTTGTTTTGGACGTGATAAACCTACTTTGATGGGTTACTCAGACTCAGATATGGCTGGGGACATTGATTCCAGAAAGTCCACTTCAGGCTATTTGATAAAGTTTGCAGGGGGAGCTGTGGCTTGGCAATCAAGACTACAGAGGTGTGTAGCGTTGTCTACTACAAAGGCAGAGTTCATTTCGATTACTGAAGCATGCAAGGAGTTGCTATGGTTGAAGAAATTCTTGCAGGAGCTTGGTTTTAGGCAAGATAACTATTCATTGTTCGTTAATAGCCAAAGTGCTATCCATCTTGGTAAGAATCCAACTTTTCATTCTAGATCTAAACATATTGTTGTGAGGTATCATTGGATACATGATGCTTTGGATGCTAAGTTGTTGGAGTTGGAAAAGGTTCATACAGATGATAATGGTGCTGATACGATGACTAAAGCATTGCCAAGAGGGAAGTTTGAAGTTTGTTGTGAGATCGCCGATTTGGTGCTTATCTCCACATAGTTGTGAGGGGGAGATTTGTTGGGTATTGGGCTCCCTTCCTATGTGGAGAAAAGACTCAAAACTTGAGAAGCCCATGTCTCACTTAACCTAGTGGAGAGGAGGCTATAAAATAAATTGAGAGGCAGAACAATAAAGTCAGAACACACTGAAAGCCCTAACCCACAGAGGGAGAGGTAGAGGGAAAATTCTGTTCACGTTTTTTACCGTGCTGTCACCGTAGAATCGGTGCTACGGATTCGTTTACCGTTGGATCGGGCTAAAATTTTTAAAACAGTTTCGGAACTAATTGCTCTTCATTCTGACTAGTCGGATCGTTGATACAAGGTCTAAGTTGCGAGATATTAATTTCGCATTGTAGCAGTGATATTTTAGGTTTTACTCTCTTGTTCTTCTCTATTTTGAAAGCTTTGTTGCTTTGTTATTTGGTTGGGTGTTGGCACTAATTTGTGTTATTGATTGAGACTCTTTTGTACTCTTGTTGATCATAGTGGAGCTATTTCTTTGGTCTGGACGACTCGTGGTTTTTACCCTTAATTTGAGGGGTTTTTCACGTTAAAAATCTTGGTGCCTTTATTTGTGTCTTTGGTGATTTATTATTGCTGCTCTTTGATTATTGCTCCTCATAGATTCTTGCAAGTTAGGGGAAATTATATCCTCTGCATTCTCTGGTATATTGTTTGTGTTATTGTTTTCCCCATCAGCAACTAGTTCAAATCCATTCATCCATCGGTATTTTAAGAAAACTTCATTGTTTGAATTTGAAAAATTGTAAAAATCTTGTCTTTAATCTGAATATCCTTTTTGGCATAAATTCTATGAGTTTAAATCTCTTTGGCTGTTAAAATTTATATAACAGAATGATGTTAATGGACCCAACAGATCATTTGGAGAAAGTTAATAAAAATAAAAATATATCATCCCATTGCCAACATCCTTTGCATACAAACTTCTAATGTTACCTTTCCAGTTTTTTTACCCTCCAAAACCTCTAGATTCACTTGGTTCGTTATGGTCTTCTTTGTCTTTTTTGTCCCGTCTATGTGGTATCTTGGCATAAGCTTCTGGAATTTACTTAGAATCCCAGATGAAATAGTTTTGCAATGTTATATTTTTGCAAAACCTTCATTTCCACTCTCTTCTTTATCTATTATCTTCTCCATTATGATCTATCCACCATTTCATCTTTAAAATAGGCAAATTCCAAAAATATGGCCGTTGGAGAGAAATGCATTTGTTATTGACACTAGTGCAGTTTTACGTGTTTTGATAGTGTCTTATATGTCTCAGATCTTGCACAGACAAAACATATATCAATGAGTGATGGCATTTTTGTAATTTAAATAAACTTTTGTCTCAAATATTATCACAGCCGGGGTAGAATATGTTTTATGTCTCAGTTATTAATGCAACCGAGACATATGTGGGTCAAACTTTTCAATCTTCCTAATGATTTAAAAATTTTAACATTCGTAGCAGAATTTTATGCATCAGATCTCCTATCAACCGACAGATAACAGTTCATGTCCCAGGCCTTATTTAACTAAGGCAGATAATATTTTATACATCAGGTCTTCATTTAACCGTGCCACTATTCAGCATAATCGTCTTCTTCATCGCGAACTTCAGCACCAGGTTCCCCTCTTCCACGCCGAGCAGTCGCGCCAGCCACAAGTTTCGGCCCTCCACCGCCGCGGTGTCGTCGAATAGACCATTATGGCGTCGTTTTTGTTCCGCCTCCATTTTTTTTTGCGTTATTGGGTTCATTCTCACGACTACTTGTGCGTTTTGGTTTTTGGTGAAGGCGCATCGAGGTTGTACATCATTGATGGTGGCGTAGTCAGGAACCACAATGGCTATGGTGGCTGCTTTTGTTCAAGCACAATGTTTGTGCGGTTTAAACCGTGGTTGCTGAACTTGTAGGTGGCTTCAAGGTGATGCAATGGTTAGTTAGTGAGTTACGCTACTCCGTGGTGGCTTGGGAACTGGTACATTGTTGGTGTTCTCAACGATGCTGGAATTAGAGCTTTGGCGGCGCTGATGGGGTGGCAATGTTAGTGGCGTTGATTTTTTTTTATGTCATATTAGGTGTTGGTTGACTTCGAAACTGAGAGAATAAGAGGTAAATATGTATCGATTCATAATCGAGATAAAAAGTCATCTTTTTTATCTATGTCTCAGGTTTTAAATCGAAATCAAATTGTCAAAATAACCGCGACGATAGTCTACACGAGTGTGATTGAGATTTACATTAAAAAAAATTCAATAATTTAATTTGTGATTGTAATTCATAATATAAATGAATTTTTTATTAACTTTATTTTAATATTGGACTCATAATTACTTAAACACTTTAATCTAGATTAAAAATGTAAATTTGCGATAGAGTTGTCAAAATGGATAACCCGGCCCGGCCCGGCCCGGCTCAACCCATCACGGGTTGATGATTTAATGAGTCAATTCAATCCGGTTCACATTTTAGCGAGCCAAAAAAGTTTGAGCCCGGCTCGGCCCGGCTCAACCCATCACGGGTTGATTATTTAGTGAGTCAATTCAATCCGGCTCACATTTTAGCGAGCCAAAAAAGTTCGAACCCGGCCCAGCCCATCACGGGTTGGTGGGTTAAACGGGTTGACTCACGGGTTCACTTAATTAAAAAAATACAATTTATTTATTTTTTTTTCAATCAAAACTAAATTGTAATTCTAATTAAAATGTAAATAAACTTTAATACAATCCAAATACAAACCAAAATGAAAAAAATACAAATTATTTATGTGTTGGATAAAAAAACAACCTAACAAGACCCAAATGTAATGTCCAACTTAATAAAAAAAATAAAAAACACTTGTGTGACCTTTTTATCTACGAGTTAGTGAGCCACTCGGTTCACCACGGGTTCAACCCGGGTGAGCTGGGTTCTAGATTAGCCGGATCAAAAATCAACTCGTATTAAAATTTGTAAAAAAAATTCAACCCAACCCAACCCGAACCTGTGGTGAGCCAGGTTGGCTCGCGGGTTTCAACCCATTTTGATAGCTCTAATTTACGAGCCCTTCAGTTGATTGATTAATATTTGATATTGTATTAACCAAAATCCTAAAAAAACACTCACATATTATTATCAATATTATTTGCAACAATATAATTATTATTATAAATAGGCGTTAAGTTTTTTATGAGAACCAAATACAATAAATACCGATAAAAGTATTATCATAATAAAAGTCATTTATATGTAAAAAGAGAATTAAAAGCAATTTCTTTACTAATTGTTAAAATTTTGATTTAAGTTAAACTAAAATTATATGTAAGACCCGTGAAAATTAATTAATTAATTAAATAATTAATTAACAAATGCAGGTATTGGGAGCCTTCGTGGCATTAAATATTGATTGTATGACGTGGAAAAGTACTAGTTCAAATGGTTGAGAGTACTTAATTATGTGAGAGGACTTGGGTTTGAGTTCTATGTATGCCAATTGTGTGTTATTTATTTGTTATTACTTTAACTATTTGTTGATCATGGTTGAATGGTTTAGCATTGACTTGGCATTGTGATAAGTGCCAAAAATGAGTAATTTTCATATGAAATGAGGGAACTTATGTTCTTAATTTGTGTTTATATCATGACTGATTCTCCCTAAATCTAGAAAAGAATGAGCTTCCAAGTTTTTGTTGAAAAGAAGTCACTTGATCCCTGTTTTGTGTAAATTTTAGGTACAATAGAAAAGAAAGAGGAAAGAACTTAAGAGGAGCAAAGGAGAAAGCAAGAAATAGAGAAAATAGGGAAGAAATGTTGTCAAGGTCGCTCAAACCAAAACATGCTCGCTCAACCTAAAGCCACTGCTGCCATTCTCGCCTAAGCGACGCCATTCTCGCCCAAGCGAGATCTGATGCTGCCAATCTAGCCTAAGCGAGACCCTTTCTTCAGCTCGAAGTACTCTTGCTCGCCTAAGCGAGATCTTTGCTTCAACACTTCTCGCCCAAGAGAGAGGCTTTCTTTAGCATGAAGAATTCTGTCTCGCTCAAGCGAGACTCAGGTATCTTGAGCAAGACCTTCGTGGAGTATAAATTTTCCGTGAATCAAAAAGTGAAAGGCAGCTGGAATTTTGGAGAAGAAACTCACACTTGAAGATCTATAGAGCTGCGACCACGAAAGCAGAACACAATTTCTCATTTTCTTCTTCTTCTTCTTAGCTCTTAGGATTTTGTTGGCTACCATGAGTGGCTAATCTCTTTCCTTGGGATTGAACGTAATCTACTCAAACTTGGATGTAATCTGGTGATATTTTTAAATAGCATTTATGTTTTTTTTCTCAATATTGGTATTATTGTTCTATTCTTAATGCCTGATTCTATCTGATCAATAGATGTGTTGATTTTGATTTTTAGATCTGACTAGAAAGTATTTCTGAAAATCTGATTTGAACAATGATACTTGATATACTGTGATGCTAGGAATAGATCTCAATATATCAATTGCTTTTAACATTCAACCGTAATGCTGGATAGTTTGTTGAATATGTGAGGAATCAATATTCAGGGAACTAATCTTATGAATTTTATACGCGAGGGATCGATATAAATGATTTTTGAGTGTGCATCAATATTGGTATTTTCAGATGTTATATATTATATTCATCCAGATTACAGACA
>Ga0214543_1012323_pt1 | contig 11444 bp, 14 predicted proteins | sample CNSS2metaG_FD_160094 | JGI IMG/M metagenome (GOLD analysis project Ga0214543, IMG submission 160094) | Root nodule microbial communities from cowpea collected in UCLA plant growth center, Los Angeles, California, USA - CNSS2 | ecosystem: Host-associated > Plants > Roots > Nodule | place: USA...
TCGTGCTTGCCGTCACTAAATAAAACCAACAAACCCACGGATCAGCCGGCAACTTATAGCTGCGTGCTTCTACGTCGACAGTCCCATTTGGGATATGTGTCCCCTTAATCCTAGTCAGTTTCGGACTGCGTCGTCTGCAGCCGGACTTTCGGTCTGGGTCTGCTTGGCGTGTTTTCTTGTTCGATCCGCGCTTGTTGGGCGACATTTGATTGCGTTCGATCCAGAAGCGAAAGCTCAACATGTCACACGAATAACAGCAAATGGCTTGCAATTTCGTGTCTGCATACATCACGCAAGAGTCCCCGTTTCGCGCCGAATTTTATCTCGTCGGGCCCTGCTGTGCGGGAGTTCTGTTTGATTCTATGTCGTGTTTCTAATTCTGAATGTGGATAACGATAGGAATCCGGCGGAGATTGGAGCATTGAGAGCAAAGGCATTCTTCGATGGATTGGCGATCAAGACCGGGCAACAGCACGCGGCTGAACCGGTTGCGGTGCGTACGAATGGCGGCAAACTTTCTCACTGATCATCGAAGGACTCCATAAGCAAGAAGCCGCGAAGGCAGCTTGGAGCCGCCGATTGTGTCTATGGCGCACCAGTTCGGTGCGTTACGTACTATCAAAACCAGCTGGCATCTCGATCCTGACGTTGGCAACTCCCACGTCGTCAGCGAAGAACCCAAGAGCCAGGGGGGCGGCACCCATCGGTTGATCGAAGAAAACAGCCTATCGGCGCGCACGCTTGCAGATGATGGGAGCTCGGTTGTCACCTCTGGCCAGCTACCGCCATGCGAAGATTCGAAAGCGCATCACCCGAACGCGAGCGGGGGAAACGTCGCGAACATCGGGCAGACGGAGCTCGGCACTTGCGAGCCCGTTCCATAGCGTCAATGGGCGGTTGCGCCATTCAAATAGCGGCCCAGGCGGCAACGAAGCAGACGACATGGGATGATTTCATTGCCGTTGCCGAGGACCTGATCCGTCGGAAGATCACGAGTCCACGCCGGCTGGGCGCGATTGGCGGCAGCCAGGGTCGCCTGCTCGTTGGCGCCGCGATCACCCAACGTCCCGAGCTCTTCAACGCGGCGATCATCGAGGTGCCGCTGCTTGACATGCTTCGATACACCTGGGCGCGGGCGCCTCCTGGATCGGCGAGTACGGTGACCCCGCCATTGCCGAGCAGCGTGCGTGGATCGAAGGCTACTCGCCTTACCAGAAGCTGGTGGCCGGCAAGACTTATCCCGCTCCCTTAATTCTTACCTCCACCAAGGACGACCGCGTGCATCCAGCGCACGGCCGCAAGGCTGCCGCGAAGCTCGCCGCGCTGGGCCAGCCTTACTTCTATTACGAGAGCATCGACGGGGGACACAGCGCCGCCGCCAATCTCATAGAACATGCGCGCCAACTGGCCCTTGAATACACTTATTTACTCGAGGCGGCTTTGTTCTGAGTAAATTCGGTCGACGGGCTGATCGAAGCAGACAAATAGAGACCATTGGCAATCTCAAAGGTCTTCACGGTGCTCAGCTGAATTCATCGAGCCCAAGGCGTGAGGCTGATGAGCCCCCGTCGCCGCGACGAAGTTCGTCAGATGCGCGAGTTGCTGTTTGGAACAACCTTCACCGTTCCCGAGCGGTTTGCTGGCTTGCCAATACAACATGACGAGCGGATAACTGCCAAATGCGCTTCCTTCAGGATTGTCTCGGCAGACCCTGCACGTTCGACAGGGCGCGACGTGCGGTTGACATCCGAAAGACGAACAGCCAAAGCGCAGCCCGGCGGGCGTCTTCGTGCTTGAGAAGCATGTCAGGTAGCTTCAATACAGGGATGCGCGGATTGATAATCCTGCTCCAGGCTGCGCAAAGGAGTTCACGACCGCCCCGTTGTTCAACGTCGATGAACCGCCAGCTCTGGATGAGCGCTGGATGTTCGAGGCTCTCTTCTGTAAGCCGGTGGCGAGCGACGAGTGGAGCGAAGGTCAAACGTCATCTGGGCGGAAGCCTTGAGGCGAAGCGTCGTCGCCGTCAGGCCCCTTTGGCTTGAACAATGAAGCCGCAACTAGACCACGCAATAAAAAAACGAGCACGTGACCAGCGCAGCGGCTGGGCGTCTCTTGCCGACCATCTTGATGGCCGGGAGACTCTTCGCTAGATCACAAGGGCTCACTATGGAGATGCCGCCGTGGCAATGGGTATTGTGAAGTGGTTCAACCCGCCCAGAGGTTATGGGTTCATCAGGCCTGAGGACGGAGGTCCCGATGTCGTCGTGCACATCGGTGCCGTCGAAAGGGCCGGTAGCACCACTCTCGAAGAGGGGGCCCGGGTAAGTTATCAGCTCAAGGCCGGGCGCTCGGGTAAGATGTCAGCTGAGGATCTCCGGGTTGGCTGATCCGACTCGCTTCCGGAAACTGCTGTCTACAAAGCGTGTTCTCGCACCCGTCCGGCGATGCCTTGTGACGGCGCGCCGGGCGTTTGGCCTTTCGACGGTCTCTTCCAGCCATGAGGCTGTCTCTTGAGGCCGTCAATCGATCACTGCCGTCAGAGTTACAGGCGTTGCGAGCCAGGTCGCAGTGTGGGCGTGGCAAGATATTCCAGCCGCCACGAACGGCCCGAATAGGGCATGAAGGTGCTCGCGCAACCGGGTTCATCGGTTATGGACCATACTGCCCGGCTGCGCTCAGGCTGCAGGTCTGTTTCTGCTACGCTGATGCCGTGAGCCTTCGAGGGCCGGCGAAACAAAGCCGCATTGGCTTGATCCGGCGCGGCAAGTTTATAGATGTCCAAATTTGCTAAGCCGGACTATGCGAAAAACTCGTGACGAAAACTTGGCTTGCCGGCACGCCGATTACATTTCGGTCTATGGTGCGCAGCCATGGGTGATACGCGGCAGGCTCAGCAACTTGCCGAGCCGGTGAGCAAGGAGCAACTTGGCCGAAGTCCTGCCGACCGTCGTCTGCATTCGCCAGCAGCAGGGCCGGCGCACGCTGGATCTCGGCGATGATGGTGGCTCGGTCCAGGCCCCAGATCAAACCAGCGGGGTCGGCGGCCTCGCGGACCGTCTGATCGCGCCGGCCCGGTGCGGGCTTACAATCAGGATGATCGGGGTATCCGAAAGGGCTTCTTCCGTCCAACGTTCAACGAGCCGCTCCAATATTCAAACTCCGAATCCCGTCGATCAGAACTAGGCTGATTGGAGGTCATGAGAACGGCGATCTAGCTAGAAGCCTGGAAAGCATTATCCTCACTCCGGCACTTAACTTCTAAGGCTTCGATCGGAATTCAGATGTAGAGCGAGATCGCCGCCCGCGCCAGTACTCGTCAGCATCACACAACGGCGCGCGGCTCGCCCGACACGGCACGCGTTGGGGTGCCGTCACATGGAATTGATCGGCAATTATCTCGGGTGGACCGCGTACGCGCATCCTTTATCTCAAGCGCAAAAGCACAGCGCATCCCGAAATCCCTGCGCTTGGAAGGAGATAGATAAATTTGGCCCTCGCTTCACGTTGCCTTCAGCGGTCCCAATGAAATTGAGCTGGTAGTGTCCTGTTGCGATATCGCAAAATCAGCGTTCGCAGGTGTGCCATGAACACGGCCTTCTCCTGACGGCGATTTGGCTACTGCTGAACGAGCTCTTTTTGTCGCACGATGCCCGCTCGCAAATCACGCCGCCAACCATCACGCGGCTAAGAGCTCACACGCCCTCTGTCCGAACGCAAGCGAGAAGCAGCCCCCCGCAATATCCCAGTGTTGATGCGGTTCCGCGGTCGAACCGGCGGCCTCAAAGGGTGATGCCGAAACGTTACTCGGCGGACACCTGATTGTCAGCTTCAGAGCCAATGTTGGGAAGCTGGCATGGCGATGCGGCGGAAACCTGCAGTTTATCTGCGGCATGCTGCTTGCACAGATCGTGCTGGCGACGGCGCAACTCAGCGCGTGCAGGTCTGCAACACGATTTTCACTACGTTCGCCCAGTCGCAAGAACTTGCGGGCACGGCCTGCGTGTCTGGTCCGAGGATAAGCCAAATGAAAAAGTCCCTTCTGCGCGCCGCGTTGCTCTCGATGATGTGTTTCACGGTCGCGCTGCTCCACGGGCAGTCTGGTGCGACCCCAGTGGACGATCCGTTCCTCTGGCTCGAGGAGGTCGAGGGGCCGCGCGCATTGGCCTGGGCACAGGCCGAGAACGAAAAGACACTCGGCTTGCTGCAATCGGATCCTCGCTACGATCGCTTTTACCGGGACGCGCTGACGATCCTCCAGGCAAAAGACCGGATTCCGTACGTTTCGCTGAAACGGCAAGGTCTCGAAAATTTCTGGCAAGACGAGAGCCACGTGCGCGGCATCTGGCGGCGCACTACGCTTGAGAGCTACCGCGGCCAGGATCCCCGCTGGGAGACCATCCTTGACTTTGACGCGCTCGCCCTCGCCGAGAACAAGAACTGGGTCTACAAGGGTCATAGCTGCCTTGGGCGGCGCTGCCTCGTCAAACTCTCCGACGGTGGCAAGGACGCCGTGTCCATACGCGAGTTCGACAGCGAAGCCAAAAGCTTTGTTGCAGGTGGATTCCAACTGCCCGAGGGCAGGCAGAGCGTCAGCTGGATTGATCGTGACACCGTCCTTGTTGCACGTGATTGGGGCGAGGGCACCACGACCGAGGCCGGCTTCCCTTTCGTGTTGAAGGAACTCAAGCGCGCTCAGCCGCTCGATCAGGCGCGCGAAGTCTTTCGCGGCCAGCACACCGACTTCAAGACCTTGCCGTTTGTGCTTGGTGCAGGGCGGATGGATGTAACCGGCGTCGTCCGTCAAATCAACTTCTTCGAGCGGCAGTATGTGCTGTTCGGGCCCGCTGGGCCGATCGAGCTCGATCTGCCGAAGAAGGCCTTGATCGTCGGGGTTGCGAGTGGCCGGCTGCTTGTGAAACTGGACGAAGACTGGATCCGCTCCGGCGATACCGGCTTCAAGGCCGGCTCAATGATCTCGTATGATTTGGCCGAATGGAGGCAGGATCCGCTGCGCGCGAAACCCTCTGTCGTTTTCCAGCCCAACTGCCGGCAGGCACTCAGCGGATTTGGCAGCACCAGGAAGTTCCTAGTCATGACCATTCTTGACAACCTTCAAAGCAAGGCGTTCGTCTACAGGTACGATCAAGGTGCCTGGCATGCCACACCAGTCCCGCTGCCGAAGAATGCGACCGTAAGCCTATCAGCCACTTCCGCGCAAAACGATGAAATGACGTTTACCGTCTCTACCTATCTCATACCAACATCGCTTTGGTACTTTGATGCCGAAAGCAAACGGCTCGAGCTCTTGAAGACGGCACCTGCGAAGTTCGACGCATCGAAGCATGTCGTGGAGCAGCTCGAGGCGACTTCGCGCGACGGCACGCGGATCCCGTACTTTCTGGTGCGGCCCAGGAGCGCAAGTTTTGACGGCTCGACCCCGACGCTTCTCTACGGTTATGGCGGGTTTCAGATTCCGCGTCTCCCTTCCTATGGAGGGGCTTTGGGTCGACTATGGCTCGAACAGGACAATGCGTACGTCGTTGCCAACGTGCGGGGAGGCGGCGAGTTCGGTCCACCATGGCACCGGGCTGGCCAGGGGGCAACGAAGCAAAAGACATGGGATGATTTTATCGCGGTCGCCGACGATCTGATCCGTCGGAACGTCACAAGTCCGCGCCGGCTAGGCGTGATCGGCGGCAGCCAAGGGGGCCTGCTGGTCGGCGCTGCAATAACCCAGCGCCCCGAGCTTTTCAACGCGGCGATCATAGAGGCGCCGCTGTTCGACATGCTTCGATTCACCTACTTGGGCGCAGGCGCGTCCTGGACCGCCGAGTATGGCGACCCGGCCATTCCCGAACAACGAGAGTGGATCGAAGCCTACTCGCCGTACCAAATGCTGGTACCGGGCAAGACCTACCCGGAGCCTTTTATTTTTACCTCTACCAAGGACGACCGCGTGCATCCTGCGCACGGCCGCAAGGCCGCGGCGAAGCTCGCTGCGCTCGGGCAATCCTATTTTTACTTTGAGAATATCGATGGAGGGCACAGCACTGCCGCAAATCTCATCGAACGTGCACGCCGATTGGCTCTGGAATACACTTATGCGTCCAGGCGGTCTTTGCCCCGAGCCACCGGAAGGCGCACCTTAAACCTAGCTCAACAGTACTGTGGCCGTAAACTTCAGCTCTTCCATGCCAATGAACGAGCTGACGTCAGCAAAGTCGAGCCGACTGATCAGCTTCTTGTAGATCGCATCATAGACCTCTACGTCTGGCACCACCAGGCGGAGCAGAAATCGGTTTCGCCGGTGAAGCGATAGCCTTCGACGATCCACGGAATGTCGCCAATGGCACGGCGGAAATCCTTGAGCCACGCTATCGAATGACGCGAGGTGCGTGCACCCATGAACACAATTATCGGCACGTTGGCTTTGCGTCTGTCAACCAGGACGACGCGCCGGCAGATCAGGCCACCGTCCCCCATGTACTTGATCCGCCGCCAACAAACGGGCAGCGAAAGATTGGTCGATTTGGCAAGCGCTGTGACGGAAATTGCTGCGTCGAGCCTGCAACTTGTCGGGAATCTTCAGGTCGCGATCGTCCAACGTCATGTCCTTTCAGCCGGCTTCGGAGCTCGGCTGAGAAGAGTTTTTGCTATCCCAGAGATAAGGCCCTTGATTTGCACTTTCCAGAGCGATTGCGCGAAACAACGCCGAGAGTTGCCGCCGAAGGCGCGGTAAACCCTGTGCCACCTTCGCATGAAGTGGAGATCTGAAAGTGCGGCGGACGATTGGGCTGATCGGAGGGATGAGCTGGGAAAGCACGGCCATTGTTTCGAAGGAAATCAATGAAATCGCCCGTCTGGCGCCGGGGCGGTCTCGCCTCGACAGACATCTTGCTGCGCTCGGTTGACCTCGGCTATATCGTCACCCTTCAGAACGCAGGAGATTGGAGGCAAGCCGCTGCTCATTTAACGAGGATAGCCCGGCAGTTGGTTGACGCGGGCGCCAGCTGCATCCTGATCTGCATGTGATTGCCGACATTGTTGCTGCCGAGCTGAGTGTGCCGCTCATCCACATCATCGATGTGACCGCTGCGGCTCTTCTCGCCGCTTGCTTCAAGCGACTACTGCTGCTTGCGACGCGCTATACGATGGAGCAGCCGTTCTATTGTGATCGCCTGCGGCAGCGCTCCGGCCTTTCACCTGTCATATCGGGGGAGGGCGAGCGGGGCCGGATCCACAATGTCATCTTCGATGAGCTGTGCTGCGGCACTGTTCCTGATCTGTCGCGCCACGAAATTATCGATATGATCGCGCGCGGTCGTACAGGGGCGCCGACGCCCTCGGCTGCACAAAGATTGGCCTCTCATCGGCCCGGAACATTCAGAATTACCGGTGTTCTATTCGGCGAAGGCTGCACGCCACAGCGGCAGCTGATTTCGCTGACGGTAAGCTGGCAGTTGGTGCCGTCTCTATAAAAGCGCAGCGATGATCGCCTCGCCGATGACACTTGATCTTGTCCTAGGTGATGCCGGCCTCGGCCTTAGCCGGGCTCCCAACGCCGCTGCACCTGGCCATGTCGGGCAGCGCGGTAGCGCAAGAAGGGCAATTGTCAACTTGTCGCAAGATCGAGCGATTGGTCGATCGCGCTCGGCCGTCAAGCATCCGTCTCCGAGGAGTAAACTTAAGTTCGTTAGAGCGAGATCCGGCCGTCGCCTCGACGTGCTTAGCGCGAAGGCGCGATCGGTGGCTCACGGCTCAGGCTGAAGCATCGCTCGTCCTTGCAACGGGGGTCTGTCCGCCAAAAGCTGCAAGTCCAGTACAAGGAGGGCCGCGTAGACGGCCTTGCCCATCGATAGGGCCAATCCCGATATCCGAGTACGTCGAGACGGAGAGCGTCCGAAGATCAGATCGGCCTAAGCTGGCCGCAGCGCTCTCGCACGCCAAGGCCGTCGGGGCGAAATTGGTGTTCGCCAAGCTGGACCGGCTGACCCGCAATGTGGACCTCCTGCGGTCGCTTGTCGCAAGTGACGTTGATTTGGTGTTCTGCGACCTGCCGAGCGTCCCTCCTGGGCCGATGGGGAAGTTTCTGCTCACACAGATGGCCGCAGTGGCAGAGTTGGAAGCCGGCTTAATTGGTGAGCGCACCAAGAAGGCGCTGGCCGCCGCGAAGGCGCGGGGCGTGAAGCTTGGCAATCCGAACGGCGCTCGTGCGCTTGCAGGGAAGCAGACTGGCAATGCGGAAGCGGTCGCTAAAATCAAAGAAAAGGCGGCGCGGCGCGCGAATGACCTCGAAGGCATCATCGACAGCATCAAGCGGTCGGGCGCGTCGAGCGTTCGCGCGATCACCGATGAGCTAAATCGCAAAGGCGTCAGCGCGCCTCGCGGCGGGGTATGGCATCCGACCGCCGTTGCGCGTCTTCTCAGTCGTCTTCCGCGAGGTGTATGGACGCCGCCAAGCAAAGATTTGCAATCCGAACGGCGTACTCGATCAAAGAGCGTCGTTGTCCCTATGCCCGGGGCTAGCATCCACACCGCGGTTCCAACCGAGATCATTCGAAAAGCTACGGCCGAATATCAAAAGAAAAAGACAATACGAGATAAGAACTGAAGCTGAACGATCCACAATGGGCCGCAAGCCCAATGGCACCAACGAGGGAAGTATACCTATGAACAGCCACCTGCTCATCGCGGCGGTCACCACGGCGATCAGCTCCAGGCTGCTATGTAACAATAAGACAAAAAACAGAACAATCATCAAAGGTGTTGTGGTGGCGCGCGGGAATCGGTAGCGACAGCACCAGAGAATTACAAAAAGAATCGCAAGCTGCAGTGAATGCTGAAATAGCTTACCACCGAACAGCCAGATAATTTCGCGTAAAGAGGGCGGAGTTGGCCGCGCGGGTACGGGAGAATCGGCGAGAGAATATAGCTGCGGCACAGCTGCAAGGTAGAAATCAACTAGTGGCGGAACCGCCGCGAGGATGACAAACACGAAAAACCGAGTACGAGGTACCCGGGTGACCTTTTCCAAAAGTAAAGCCAACCTCGTTCCGAGAATTGCCTTTAGCGTGATGTACCAGACAAGAATCGCGGGAACACCGCATAAGATCTGCCACGCTGCCCTGGACGGTTGTCCGTACATGAAGGCAGCAGAACCCAAAATGGACTCGGGTATGTAAGTCAGGTTGCCAAGAGCAAAGGCCGACAGGGCCACCAGATACAAAGGCCCACGCGATGAAGCCAAAAAGTCCCGTTGGTGGAAATGGATATATAAGACGGCAGCCAATATCGGCGCGATGGTGCAGGCCGCCCCAAGTAGCCGAAAGTATAGAAGAAATTGGCTTGAGTCTGTATCCAGCAAGGATTTCAGAAATTCGAAGATTGGCGGAGGCGCGGCGCTGATCACTGCGATCACAACGGCAATGGCGATTTCCTGGACCGTTGGACGCGCCGTACTTTTCTCCACCTTGAATTTCATGGTCTACCTCGGCGGACTGGGTGGGTATCACTGTCCAAACACGCAAGTAGAACTCCGGGGTCGACTTCCAGAGCCGCTTCCGAATCGCCTAGCCGCCGCTCGTCTTTGATCTGCACCGGCGGTGGACCGCAGATCCCTATGGCTACTTGGGGCTTTTTTTTACAATCCTATGGATATAATCTTATCCTATTTCGATCTGTAGATGCTAGTTGCGCAAATTTTCGGAGGAGAGCATGATTATATGCCGTCGCTTAGCCGTGTTGGCCACCGCATTACTCCTCGCTTCCTGTATAGATGAGGATGACAGAAAGCGCATCGATGCAAAGAATACGCCTCAAGCGAACGAGCTACAGAAGCCGCTAGAAAAGGCGCTTGAGGCAGATCGCACTGGTTTGACTAAGAGCAGCGAAGAGCTAGCGCGCTTGCTCGCCAACCAATTGAGAGATGCGGTCGCCAAGTTTAGACGGCCGCATTCGATGGTTCTCGGAAGCTCCTATCCTGTCCAGCTTGAGCTGAGCACAAATCTAGCCAAGGTGGAGGGAAACGAGTGGAAGGGATTTGAGGGAGAGCTGAAGACGGCACACTTGCGCGTTTCGGAGAGCGTGTCGGCTCAGCTAACTGGCCCGACAGATATGCTGCAGATCACTGCACGGGATGAGAAGGTAAAGTCGCTCAAATTCGTTGGTACCGTTTACTGGATTTGGGACGTTAAGCCTCTGAAGCCAGGGACGGCCACAGTTACCCTGGAGGTTATTTCCTACATCAAAGACGGTAAGGATCGCGATCCTTATCCATTTCGCGTTCTACAAGATACTTGGGACATCGAAGGTCTCGGCATAGAGTGGGTAAAGTATCAAATTGCGCAGATAGAACCGATCCGAGCGTTCGTATATTCCGCCACTGCGGGAATAGCCGCAGTTCTCGCATGGTTCGGTGTAACCGGGCGGAAGCAGCGCCGGCCCGATTTCGAAACTTAGCTATAGAAATGCTCTGTTCTCGGTCGCTGACGGGACTCTTAGCTGAGCCGTTCGGTGACCCGACAGCCGCCTTTCTTGAGCGGGAGAGCGACCGTCGCCCGAACGAGTCATACACAGTGTTCCGAACGGGCGGATTTAACGAGTGTCATCAACGGGTGAACGGATCGGGAAAGTTCGACTCCCGCGTTGATAAATAATTACCTGCCACTGCATTTTCATCCAGCGGCAGTTAGAGTCTCGGGGTTTTGCACGCCAAGTGGCGCGGGTGGAGCACGGACGATCGGCGGAGCTGGTCGGGGTTGCGCAGCCGATCGTCCGTTGCGGTGAGGTGGGCGGCGTAGGCCGCGGGGGTCAGGTATTTCAGCGACGAGTGAGGCCGCTTCAGATTGTAGTCGGCGACCCAGTTGGCGATCTTGCCGCGGGCGTCATCGAGATCGAAGAACAGGGTCTCGTTGAGCAGCTCATCGCGCATCCGGCCATTGATGGGGAAGACGGCCCCGCTCCCTCGGCGCCGGCGATATTACTGGCGATGGACGAACCCGCTAACAGGAGCATTCACCTATGGAGTCGCGACGATTGGGTTGGACATTTCGAAGCACGTATTTCACATCCATGCAGTTGATGGCCAAGGCCAAGTGGCCGGTCGTCAACGCCTCCGGCGAGGCGAGATCGTGTCGTTCTTCTCCTCGCTTGCACCTTGTCTAGTCGGCATTGAGGCCTGCGCGACTGCTCACCACTGGGCGCGGGAGATTCGGCAGTTTGGACATGATGTGAGATTGATCCCGCCAGCCTATGTTAAACCCTACGTACGAAGAGGAGCCAAGAATGACGCCGCTGACGCGGCCGCGATCTGCGAAGCCGTCACCCGTCCCAATATGCGTTTCGTTCCCATCAAGAGCGGCGAGAACCAGGGCTTCTTGATGCTTCATCGTGCAAGAGGCTTGTTGGTCCGGCAACGAACCATGACAGCCTGCGCCATTCGAGCT